>SAMEA3663175__coassemble_43_pt1 | contig 44739 bp, 39 predicted proteins | sample SAMEA3663175__metabat2_low_PE_006 | metagenome-assembled genome bin SAMEA3663175 (sample SAMEA3663175) | pig gut metagenome | biome: pig gut; feature: pig-associated habitat; material: faeces | place: Denmark | collected 2012
TTCTCACAAGAAAGACTGTTTTTTCTAAAAAAACAGCCCTAAGTTGTATTTTTTTAGAATTAGTATTGACAACTTTGGGCCTTATATGTGTTATGTGTTTTTACTTTGCAAATGCAACTTCCATATGTTTCTTTTCTTTTACACATTCTAGAAGATAATAATTGATAATATTCTGATATGGCATTCCAGTTTCTTCTGCCATTTTCTTAAAATATTCAATTACTTGTTCATCAAGACGAATTGTTATCTGCTGTTTGAGTTTTCCAACATAAGGATTTTTTACTGCATTTGAAAAATCGTACTCTTCTCTCATTTTAGTTTTCTCCATACTGTTTCTTTTCATTTGTTGTAGCTTTTCGGGCTGAAATGATTCTGATTACTTCATCATTTTCCCGATAACAATGACAAACAACCAGCACTTTAGAATTATTACTTAAACCTAAAATAATAAATCTATCCTCTTCTGCCGAATGGTCGGGATCTGCAATTAATTTTGCATTAGGATCATAAAAAACAGTTTTCGCTTCTTCAAAAGAAACATTATGTTTCTTAAGATTTATTTCTGCTTTTTCAGGATCCCATTCAAATTTTATTTCCATAATTATATTATAATTATACCTTACTTATTTCGTCAAGTAAAAAAAGCTCGGCTTGACCGTGCGTACTATATTATTTTAATCAGGCAAAATACAAAAAGCAAAATATTACCCACAAAAGCAATAAGAATATTAATTAATCGATAAAAAAAGAAGATTTTTTGTTTTATTGTAGTTAGTGATTTTTTTGATTTTATAAGATCATATATCGTTTTTGGAAAACCTAGCATAAGACCCATTGATATAATAAGTGTTAAACTAAAGAACCCTTTTACAAATACATCACTACTATAATTACTTGTATGAAGTTGTTTATATTTACAAATGACAAGAAGAACAAAAAAAGAAACTATTGAAAAGATAACAAGAAACCAGCAAATTTTATTTAATATACTTAATTTTTTTTCTACTTTCTTTAGATTGATCATATTTTTAAACTTCTCCTGTGCACCAGTGGTGCATCCACATAACAATGGGTTGTACCGCACGCAGCTTGACTGCCGTGTCGGCTTTGAAGACGTTGAAAATCATTAAGGCCCCAGGCTTATCATGCTAAGATAGATAAGTCCATCAGGGCACAATATCCTAATTAATTCTAAAGGGGGACCTTAATGAGATTCTATAAGAACCAGCATCAATTTTACATTGGTATCGACCTTCATGCAAGAACGATGTACATCTGTGTCATCAACAACATCGGAGAAACTGTATTCCACAAAAACATGGAATGTTCCAGAGATAATCTGGAGCTTGTGACCAATACTTTTGGAAAAGACATTGTAGTCGGCGTTGAATGCATTTTTACCTGGTACTGGGTTGCAGATTTTTGTGCGGAGCGTGGAATCGATTTCGCGCTGGGACATGCCTATTACATGAAATCAATCCACGGAGGAAAAACAAAAAGCGATAAAATCGATTCAGAGAAAATTGCAAATATGCTGCGCGGTGGTATGTTTCCGATTGCATATGCCTATCCAAAAGAAAAGCGTGCAGTACGCGATCTTCTCAGAAGACGGCTCTTCTTTGTCAGACAGCGGGCAGAGCTTTCCGTGCACCTGCAGAATACAAATCATCAGTACAACATAAACGAACCTCTGACATCTTCCAGAATGAGAAGTGAAACCTATAGAAATACGATACCTGAAAAATTTAATGACCCTGCTACACTCAAAATGGTGAACGCGGATCTTTTCATGTTTCAGGCTTATCATGACATCATTACCAAGCTGGAGTTTCAGATTGAGGACATGATGGAAATTCAGGATCCTTACTCTTTCAGTCTGCTGCGTTCGATTCCAGGTCTTGACTTCATTCTTCCGCTTACGATTCTTTATGAAATAGACAGCATATCCCGCTTTTCCGACGTCGGAAAATTCATTTCTTACTGCCGCCTTGTAAAATGTGCGCATGAATCAGCTGGCAAAAAAGAAAAAGGTAGGGAGCGACGGCTAAAAGCCGGCAAAATGCTCCGGTGGAGCATTTTGAGCGAGTCTCGGTCGTAGCCATGCGTAGACCGCAACACAACAAGATTGGCAACGTCCACCTCAAATGGGCTTTTTCAGAAGGTGCCGTTCTATTTCTTCGAAACAATGAACGCGGACAGAAATGGCATGAGCAGCTTGTATCAAGATACGGAAAGGCAAAGGCTATGAGCCTTATCGCACAGAAGCTTGCAAGGACTGTGTTCTACATGCTCAAGCGGAAGGAACCTTTTGATCCTGACAAATTCTACGGTGATTAACAGGACGGAACGGTGAGCTCTTCGCATACGTCGCTTCGCGCCGTTTGCATGAGAGAAAATTATTTAAGTCGCCGCTCACGCGGCTTATGCATAACTGAAGCAGAATACGGTGAGTCTTATGAAAAATGTGGATTATATGCTGCCAGACAGCCTTACACATTCTGACTATATGCCGTGACTTCCCTAAACCGTGAATAAACACCGTTCCGGTCCTTACTTCGCAGCTTAGCTGCTCGGAGAGTCGCTAAAAACAGTCCACTGGACTGTTTTTGCCACTATGTGGCCGCTCCCTATATATTCTGTTTTGATTTGAAATAACAGGCTGACTGTCCTGGCTTTGATCTGCATATATAACTGTTGGAGCTGCTGCTACCACTTAATCTTGCATCAGGCTTAGCCGGGTACCGAATGATTTCTTCAGCACTTCTTTTAGTGACTGACTATATGTGTTTGATTCAGGAAGCCTTTCCTGCAATCCGCTTTGAATGACGATTCAGTTTTTTTCTTTTTTTATTTTGAATCTGAACTTCATTCTTCTCCCAAAAGAAAGCTGACTTAAAAAAGACAGCCTTGGGATATTATTTTTTTATGAAATACTATTGACTAACTGGGGCCTAATATGTGTTAGGTGTTATTTTAACTTCGATATTAAATTTTATTGTAAAAAATTATACAATATTTATATGGAACACTCTACTTTAATTTGACCTTTTGATTGCAAGTTTTCCATGTCAGACATTTTCTGTGATGGGAAGAAAAGCTGATTTTGACGCTTCTCGCGGACAAATCATTTTTCATTTGGCTAGAATTTTAAAGGATGCACAACCAAAATGTTTTATTCTAAAAAATGTTAAGAACGTTGCCCAACATTTCGCTCTCAATGAGATGAGTCTTATATGTTCGCGAGGGCAAATTTTATCAATTAACAGGCTATGAAGCACTTTTATTACAAAGTTTTCCTAAAGAATATGCCGATAAAGTAAAAGAAACTGTTTCTGATAGGCATTTGGTGATTCAGGCTGGAAATGCAATGACTGTAAATGTTATAAATAAATTAGGAAACAGTTTGAAAGAATTTTATAAGGAAGCATAAAATGGAGAATTGGCAGATTTGTGAAGCAGAATGCTTGCAATACCTCAAAAAGAATTTTTCAGATCCTAGGTATGATTTTGAAGCAGAAGGAGGTTCTGATTCGACAAAATCAGATATTTTACTTACAAAGAGTGGAATTGCAATTTTCTACATTGAATCAAAAATGAAACAGGCTCAATGCGGTCAGTTTGTTGCCTTTCCAAATACTGATACAAATTCTTTTGAGTATTCTAAAGGAAATGCATATTCCGAAAACATTCAAACGTCTTTTATTCTTGATAAAATGGCTGAGGATTTTGACAAATACAAAAATCCAGACACAGATGGAATAGAGTTATTAATGGATAAAAGATATTTTTACTCTTGGATTTGTGAATTCTATAAAAGTAAAGGCGTAAAATACTTTATAATTGAAAAAGAAGTTGGCTCTAAAAATTTAAGCCAGAATAATTTTATAATTTTTCCAATAGAACATTTTCATAAATACTTCGATGTAACCGCTTTATATAGACTAAAGAAAAGTGGTTCTTCAAACCCAACTGAACATGATTATACCGAGATTAAGAAGGCAGCTGCTTCAGAGGGATTTGCTATAAAAGATATTTACAAAAGCGGGAAATATGTATTTGTAAAAATGAATGCTGAGCCAATAACTTATAAAATCATTGGCGAAATGCATACATACCAATATAAACCAGAAACTAACGGAATTTTCAAGGTCACAAAACTTTCAAGCACATCAAATCCTAATGTTATCTTTTCAATTTCGCTTATTCAAGACCAGCAAGAAAGAGATTTAGAAAAGTTCAGATTAGAGTTTAATTAGATTCCAAAAACGAAATGTACTTTTTTACAGCATATTTTAAAACTGTATATTGATTTGAAGTTCCTTGCAAATTAAGGTTCTTTGGATAAGGACTATTTTTACATCCCTCAGATAAATATACTAACAGTTTGTGACATTTATCAGATTTGTATTCTTCATCAATATCAAATATTTCAAGCTTTGTTTCAAGACGTTTCAGTCTTGAAACAAAGTCTGATTGCATTTTTTTTGAAACGCCAGTTTCATTAAGCCATTTTCTAAAATCAAGTTCTTTCATTTATGCGGATAATGATTTTGTAACTTCTTGATTAGCAAGAGTTTTTCCAATTTCTATTGCGATATACTGTAATACATCAACGACAACAGAATTTCCAAATTGCTTATATGCTTGATTTTTATTTTTACTCATTTTAAAACTATCAGGATAGCCCATTATTCTTGCACATTCACGAGGATGCAGTTTTCTCGGACGTCCATTAACAAGATAACCGCCAGTTTTTGCAAAAACACCACCACCATAAGCTGAAAGAGTGATTGCGATTCCCTTTGTGCTATAAATTCTCTCTCCTTGACCACCTTTGTTTACAATTCCGAGGCGAATAGAAGTATCACTATATTTATCGTCTTTTTCTCCATTGTAAAATGTATCTTGTCGTTCTACATATAAATCCTTTACCATATTTTCATCATCAAGCAAAAAATCTTCTACATGCTTTGAAAGAGCAAATTGTTTTGGGTATGAAAACTCTCTATTGATTAAATCATTTCTGAAGCAAACCATATAAATACGCTCACGTTTTTGTGGTATACCATAATTTACAGCATTTAACACTCTTTCGTAAAAAGTGTAGCCCAATTGTTCCATTGTTGTTTTTACGACAGCCAGTGTATTTCCATTATCGTGAGTGGCAAAATTTTTTACATTTTCCATAAAAACAACTTTAGGATGTTTTGCTTTTACAACACGAGCAACATCAAAAAATAATGTACCCCGACTATCTTCAAAACCTCTTTGTTTTCCGCTGATTGAAAATGCCTGGCAAGGAAAACCTGCACATAATATATCGTGTTCCGGAATTTTATTTTCATCAACCTTTGTAATATCACCTTCTGGTTCAATTCCAAAATTTTCTTTATATACATTTTGAGCAAAAGCATCCCATTCATTTGCATAAACACACTCAGCACCTAGGGAAGAAAGAGCTAAATGAAAACCACCTATACCAGCAAAAAGGTCTATATACTTATAACCTGTTAATGTCTTTTCTAAAATTTCAATCATACTGTGATTATAGCGCACTGCGCTATAATTTCCAATATTTCTATAACAAACACACCCCAGTGTGCCTATCGTCATATCAATATAAGGAACAACCCTCATTTTACAATATAATTTTGTGGTTTTTTTATCAAAATTATGGCATCATTTATATTAAGAGGAATTTTCATGGAATCAGACAAAGAGCTAAACTATCATCTTTTCTTACACAGAGATGAAGATTTTAAACGGACCAATATTAAAAGTGAATTTTCCCGTTACAACGATATAAAGTATGGAAATGTTGAAAAGGTAAAAGAAAGCATTGAATATATCAAAAAAAATTTTTACAAAGGTAAAGGAACTTTATCTGATAACCTTCTCCATAACAATATTTACCACATGGTAATAGCAGTGGGTGTAGTTTCAAGAGTCTGCATAGATGCAGGTATGTCAGAGGAGGAATCCTACACATTAAGTGACATCTACATCCGTCGGGCTGACCAGTGCAAAAACCCTCAGGATGTAATCGACCTCTCATGCGAAATGCAGCTGGATTACGCAACCCGAATGCACAATCTTCGAAAAACACCTGCCATTTCGTATCACATCCGAAACAGCATTGATTTCATTTACGATCATCTCCATCTTCCTCTCACAATGGAACAGGTGGCAGAAAATGAAAATCTTAATCCAAGCTATTTTTCCAAGCTGTTTGTAAAGGAAACTGGCATAACAGCCAAGGCATTTATTATCGATGCAAAAATGAAGACTGCAAAAAACATGCTTTTATATTCAGAAGGAACTTTATTCAACATTGCCATGGCTTTGGGTTTTTCTTCTCAAAGTGCATTCTCTGCAGCTTTTAAAAAACACACTGGTATTACTCCAGGCGAATTTCGTGACAGAGAAAACTACAAGGATATATTTCTTTAAGATAAAGAACAATATAAAATTTTGCATATATTGTTCCATCTCTTTTTCGTTCTTACTCCACACAATTTCTGTACCGTGATATAATGCCCACATGAAACAGATTAACAGAACTGCCATCATCGGTATGGGCGCCCTTGGCCTCATGTACGGGGAACATATCGTCACCGCCCTTGGAAAAAATGCCGTAGCATTTATCCTTGACAATGACCGCTTCGCTAAAAATCAGAACAAAGCATTTACCTGCAACGGCAAAAAACTGAACCTTCAGATCAAGCGCTCAAGTGACAAAGAAATTTTTGACCTTGTCATCGTTGCAGTAAAATACAACAGCCTTAAATCAGCGCTAGCCACAATGAAAAACTGCATTGGTCCTGAAACTATAATCATTTCTGTAATGAACGGCATCTCCAGTGAACAGATTATCGGCCAGCAGTTCGGAATGGACAAGATGCTTATCACCATCGCCCAGGAAATGGATGCAATGCGTGACGACTCTGATTTAGTCTACACAAAAAAAGGCGTTCTTGTAATCGGAAAACCAACCTTCAGTGACAACTCAAAAACAATGCCAGCTGCAAAACTTTCAACATCACCTGCTGCCACTGCTGACGAAAACCTTGAGGCAGTCAAAAACTATTTTGAGAAAATCCAGCTTCCTTTCAGAATCGAAGAAAACATCATGTACCGGCTTTGGGCAAAATGGATGCTCAATGTCGGAATTAACCAGACCTGCGCCGTATTCGATACAAACTATAAAACCGCCACAACTCCAGGCAAGATCATGGACACATTCGTGGGCGCCATGAAAGAGGTTGTAGAACTTTCACATCTCGAAGGAATCAACCTGGCCGACAGCGAAGTAGACAACTACATCCGCATCATAAAGACCCTCGCTCCAGAAGGCTACCCATCAATGGCACAGGACAGAAAGGCAAAGCGCTACAGTGAAGTTGAAATGTTTGCCGGCACTGTTATTGAACTTGCAGCAAAGCACGGCATCGATGTCCCTGTAAATAAATTTCTGTACAACGAAATGAAAAAAATTGAAAGTGAATATTAATTACAATGATTTATTTCAGATGCAGCTTCAGTCATTTTCTGGAGCTGCATTTTTTTTATTCTGTTCTTCGTTTTCAACCATGTGTTCCATCTTTTCAACAAAACTCTGTCCCCAGTAGTCATAAAGCATCTGTCTTGCCTCATCACGGATTTCTGGTGCAACAAATTTTTTAAGCTGAATGACAGAGTTATGAAGATGCTTAAGGAACATCATCTGGATTCCTGCTCTTACATCATCTGCAATAGGACTTTTTCCATCCTGTTGAGTCTTATTGTTTATCCACAGAACTAGATTTGAAAATCCTGAAGCCATGGAACAAACTCGTTCCCAGTTTTCCATATCCTTGACTACCGGAGTTGAAGTGATTCCGGAATTATTTCGGTAAAGGTAGACATTTTCTTTTGTGCCCACATACTTTTTTGCAAGCAGCGCAATAAAAAAATATAGAGGAAGGTCTGTAATAATATTGCAGTCAGAAAATAAAAGCTGATCAAAAGCTTTTACATATAGATCACGGGTCATAATCTTTGCCCACAGAAAGGCAGATGTTTTATTTTCTACTGCCCAGCTGTGAATGATCTTTTCGTTTTCGAGAATTCCATTAAACACATTACCGACACGACCCTGCAAGGCTTCGTTAAAATCCATCTTACCGTCTACGATTGTAAAAGCCTTTGCATTCCCCTGAACAATATCCGCTCCAGTAGAAGTAATCAGATTATACAGAATTGAAATGCAGTCCGGTTCAAGAATATCATCACTGTCAACGCACATAATGTACGGACTGTGAGACTCAAGAATAAGTTCCCGGCGGGTTTCAAGAAGCGGTGTCTTTTTATAGTGAACTACATAATTTATCTTGAAATTATTCTGATGTTTAAAATCCTTTATAATTTTCTTACAGTCACGGTCAAGAGAATCTGTTCCTGTACTCAAGTCATTGATTATTACAAGTTCAATGTCAGACTGTTTAAGTGAACATTCGGAAAGATTTTGATTTTGAAGAGAAAGAAGGCACTCTGAAAAAAATCCCTCTGTATTGTGTACCGGAATACAGAGGGAAAGTTTTGTTGACATTTATGATTTATTCGATTCCGTAAAGATAACTTGCAGTACCGCTAATTACGAATTCGGATCCATTTGCTTTTTTCACTGCAAAGTAGAAGTTATTGATAGGATATTCGTTGCTAGCTTCAGCATTTAAGATTGGATAAAATCCAGGATTTTCTGAAAAATCTATAGGATCTACTTTTTCAATACAGAAACTCTCAAGATTAACTTCTACAATTCTGTTTACAAGTTTTTCCGTAGCTTTACCTACATCATTATCTACATAAATACATGCACCAGAATCCAATATTACTAGTCTCTTTGGTTTTAAAGCAACAAAACGCTGTGGACCATAAAAATACTGTGTGGAAAAAGTTGTTTCCGGAGAATAGACAGGAACTCTTTCATTCGAATTTTTACTTATAATTTTTCTTGTTGGATTATCATACCATCCAAGTTTTCTTGAAAATGCATCTGTCTCAGGATCAATTTCAATTATAGCACCACGTGAGATGCCTGTCGACGAAAGTTCAGTCCAATTATCATAATACATTCCTATTTCATTATAGAGGACATAGATTTTATCTTCCCATGCAAGAATATCATATGAACGATTGGTTGTATTAAATATGTCACGATATGATGAGTAACTTGAATCTCCCCAGCTGTCAGGATTGCTTACAAATGGACAATACTTTCTGACATCTATTGTAGAAATTCTTTGACCTTTATTTGCTCCTTTCAATGAATAAACTCTTACTTCAACAGGGTCAAAGAATTTTGAAGCTGTGTATTTTACTATGTATGCCTTGTTGTCATACACAGTAGCTTTCATATCAAAGTCTTCTGTATCTTCTAATTCAACAGTATCAGTAATAGTACCGCTCAACCCTGTATCTGTTTTACCATATACAAAGACTTTGTTTTTCTCTTCTGTCCTTTCGAAAACGTAAAGCGATTCATTATCGTTATCATAATAAATTGCTTTACCAGTACCAGTAGGAAGATCTTTATAGTTCGTATCTGATATTTTCCAATAAAACCCACACGTATTTTTATCAGTCTCAGTATCATATGGAAAAACCTCTGGATATGTTTCTTTTACACTTTGTGTTCCATAAGTAATATTTTTCAAAAGATAAAACGATGCAGCAGGATAAGTATTCGTATCGTCAGGATTATAATTAACCTTCGAAAGCAGAGCATAATCTGCATATGTATTTGTTAAATCAATAAAGTTTCCTGTAGTATCATCACTTCTTTTTAGTGGAGTTAGGTATCTGTAAAGCTGGAGTCTAGTGTTAGTACCCTTAAAATAAGGCAGTGCATAATATGAGCCACCATAATATGCAGGGCGAATAACTTGTTTTGTTTGATTATATGCAGCATCAATAAAACCTGCAGTTGCCAATTTTGCTGTAACGTTTTTCAGAGTATATGAGAGATTAGATGTATTATAAGCATCATCAGGAAGCACTCTAGGTTTACTACCCTTGAATTCTATTGTTTGATCAATACCTTTTTCGATCTCATATGAAGCTTCTGTAATTACACAATCAGGATATCTGTTTCCGTCTTCTGTTACCGCCATCAGTTCAAAATTTTTTGATCTTAGGAATTTTACAGGACTTCCATTTCTAACAACTTTGAATACAGGTTGTTTAATTTCAAACACCTGTCTCAAGTCTACTTCAACAGGACCGGTTATATCATCTGGTTTAACATTTTGTGTAACACCACGGTACAGAACAACAGACTTGTCAATTGTAATCAGAACTTCAACATCAGAAGGAGAGTTTTTTGGAATATCAAAAGAAAAACTTAAATCAGCAGCTTCGTCTTTTGTCTTGATTACCTTAGACTGACTTTTTTCAAGACGACCATGAATATTTACTTCAACAGTAATAGGATAATCTTCACCGGCAGTTTCTTTGGCAATATTCAATGCTTTATCAGCGATTTCCTCATCAAGAGAAAAATCAATTTCCCCCTTATTGATAGAAGGAAGATTACATGATACAACAATAAAAGCAACAACAGCAATTAAAGGAAATACTTTTTTCATAAAACCCTCTTCATTTCTTTTATCATTTTTATTTTACTATGAAAAAAAGATTGAATTCAACTGTTAAACACGAAGGGGATCAGATTTTCCAAAAATTAATATTCGTAGATTTTACCTTTCATGATTGCATTGAACATTTTTGTCTTGGCACCAGGATTTTCCTTTTGAATCTGCCGCACAAGCTTTTTAACATATTCACGTCTTGTTATTCCATCGTGGGGACAGGGATTTTTTACACAAGGCAGATTGTATTTATTTCTAAATCCGATAACATCTGCTTCTGGAATATATATCATTGGTCTTATTACTGTAAGATCTGCTTCTTTATAATACATCTTTGGAGCAAATGAAAAAAATTGTCCTTCATACAAAAGTGAAAGCATCATTGTTTCAATCAGATCATCCTGATGGTGTGCGTAAGCAACTTTGTTACAATCATGTTCCTTTGCAAAATTATTTATCGCACCTTTTCTCAGCTTTGCGCACATGGCACAATAAGTCCCTTTTTGAATTTTTTCTTTCAATATATCTGCAATGTCAGTTTTCAAAATGTGATATTCAACTTCAAGTTTCTGACATAATTTTTCAATGCCGGTAAGATCAAATTCCCCAAACCCAAGATCTGCAGTCACAGCAATAATTTCAAATTTTACAGGAAGGAATTTTCGAAGTCCGGCAAGGGCATACAAAAGCGCAAGAGAATCTTTGCCGCCAGAAATTCCAATGGCAATTTTATCTCCGTCCTGGATCATTTCAAAATCCTGAATCGCCTGACGTGTGTAACTGTAAAGTTTCTGAAGTTTCATTTTTATATTATACAGCTGCTGATTTTTTTATTCACTTATTTCGTAAAGTTCTATGTTTTCATCTTGAAAATTTGATGAACAGAGAATATTTAATTTTTTGCTGATATCAAGTCCAGTTGGCTGATTTCCGCCTTCATATTCTTTTACGATCTGCATTGTCTGTGTATCAATAATTGTAATCTTTCCGTTAACTGGACTTCGCTTTGTGTAGTCTTCGGGATTGTTTGGCCCACGGTTCGATACAAACAGCCATCGGTTATTATAAAGATTGATTGTATTTGGATGTGAATATGTTTTTACTTCTCGGACAATTTTGAATGAAGCAAGATCTACTTCATAGATTTTGTTGTAATACATTTCACTTATGTAAGCTTTTGTTTCTTCTTTATTTACAGCAATATGACGCATTGCAGAATTTGTAATTGAAATTTCTGCAACTTTCTTTCCTGTATCGACTTCAAATTTTTGAATCTTTCCGCCTTCATAACAAAGTGCAATTATGTATTTGGAATTTTCAGTAAACAGCAGTCCTCGTGGTGCCGCTGCAGTTTTTATAATTCTAACAACTTTTCCTGTATCATAATCAATCAAAGAAATGTCATTGCTGCACCAGTTTGAAACACATAACAGATTTTTTTCTTTACTATACTCGATAAACTTTGACCATACTCCACCAGTAGGAATAGTTCGTAAATACTGAAATCCAGGATAGGAATATTCGTAGACATTTGCTGTTGTCATCTGCGAAACAAGAAATACTTTTTTTTCTGGAATGAATAGTCCTTCTGCAAAACCAACTTTTTTTGCATCCGGCGGATTAATTCTTTGAATAACTTTTTTATCTGCTACGCTGAAAATATCAAAGCCATTATCATCAAGCAATGGTAATACAATAAATTTCGAATCAGGACTGAATAAAACCTGCTTAGGCTGTCTTCCGCATTTATAAGTTCCGATTTTTGTGATTACTGGCTGTGCAAAAGATAAAGCACATATTAAAAAAACAATAAGAGCTGTTGATAACTTTTTCATAACTAAATTATAAATCTGGATTTTTAGAAAGGAAAGTGTTGTTTTACAAAACTGATTCTATATTTAAGAATTCTTTCTGTCGAATATTTGAAATCAATCCATCTGCAGATACTTTCACTTAATGACAGAGCATATTTATTCCACTATAATATTTCTATGACAAGCGAAGAATTAACTGTACTAAAAAACGACGTAAACAAGCTTTTAGAAATTTACAATGCCGACAAACCTATCAACAATGACGGCACTTTCGATACAGAAAAAATCAAAACAGTTACATGCAGAATGATTGATTCAAGTCTTTCTTCATCAGATGCAGAAAAATTAAAAGGCTGGATGGAATCCCACGAATTCTGGATAAGCCCTGCAAGTTCTAAATTTCACTGTAATGTAAAAGGCGGACTTTCAGCACACAGCCTTATGGTTGCATATCAGGCACTGGTATTTGCTGTTCCGGTTATGGAAAATTTTGCAGAAACTAAAAGAGCGGCTGCATTCAGCTTTACAGCCTCAGATGTATTTATTGCCGCAATTGCACACGACTTCTGCAAGGCAGGTTTTTACCAGACAGAATTCCGTCATACAAAAAACTTAAGCGGCAACTGGACTTATGAACCTTACTATAAGGTAAAAGCAGACAGCCGCAATCTCGGCCATGGAAACGAAAGTGTATTGAACCTGATCGAAGCAATTCCTGAATACATTACAAAACGTCCTGTGCTTGAAGCGATCAGCCGCCACATGGGATTCTCAGACGTTTCAGAAAATGAAAGTTATAATTATTCAAACTTCCTTCAGAATCCGCTTGTTATTTTGATTCAGCTTGCAGATCAGACTGCAGCTCAGTGGTGGGACTGTTAAATTCCTATTGCAGGAATTGCCTGCAATAATTTATGTAAGCTTTCAGATTTTCATTATCTGAACTTTCAAACAGTCCGCCTTTTGTCATAAACAGATTGTCATTTACAAGATAATAAACCGTTGTTCCTGTGATGTGCTCGTAACTGTAATGTTCCCACAGATTTGCACCATCAGGCAGGTCCGGATAACTTTCATGACAGACAAGCATATAATTTGATTCAGAAACTTTGAAAACATCCATTTCTGCAACATAATAATTATGCTCGATATAAACGCTGCAGAAGCTTGGTTCTTTTTTCAATCCATAAACTGTAAAGCTCTGCCCTTCAGGGTAATCAGGAATTTTATAATCTGTTTTTTTAAGAACTTTTTTTGCACCTTTCTTTTCATTGTATGATGCAATCATGTCCATAATTCCTTTTGCATTCCTTGCATTAAAGAAATCATAAATCTCTTCTGTAACATGACCATTTGGTGTAAAGCCTGACATAAGCTGAAATGTCTTAACTGCTTCTTCAGTTCCAGGTGTATAATAACCATCAGGTTTTCCAATTTCTGTAAAACCCATTTCGATTAATTTGTTCTGAATATAAAAAACATCATCTCCATACATTCTTGGATTTTTTACATACAATGTTCTTTTGTCAGAAACAGATTGTGCGAAAACAGAAAATATCGAGAAAAGTAAAACTAAAATTAAAATTTGTTTTTTCAAATTATTATCCTATTTGATTAAAATTCTTCCAGATCCATATGGGTTTTCGTAATCAATCAGATAACCTTTATAAGCGCTTAAAGGACTGTTAGCAGTTTTTATTAAAGGGAATTCCCCTTCCTTTGCAAAGCTTTCAATATACTTTGACATTATATCACAATCCTGTCCGACAAAATCCACAACCTGATCACAGTTTTTAAACATAGAACATCCGTTTCCACTATTTCGAAGAATATAATTTATTCCTCCGACAGTATACTCTTTGTTTAAATCAAGTTTCTCATATTCGCCTGTCATACGATTGTATACTTCAATATCATGAACTCTGTATTTACCATCAACTTTTTCGAACATTCCATCTGAATCAGTTTTTACTCTGCTTGGAACTGTTGAATCAACAGAATACTTTAATCCTGCAACATGAAGAAAACCACCATTTTCTGCTGGTGAATCCCACTGGTAATCGTATTCACCAATTACTGTAAGACCCATTTCAAGTGCATCCTTAATCTGTTGCCCCGTTGCCTTAATAAGACAGATCATATTTCCAAATGGCTGAACATTTTTTACATCAAGCTTTGTAATATCACCACTTTTGATTGAAGATCGAACACCACCGCCATTTGCAATTGCTAAATCACAATTAATATCTTTTTCTTCATTAAAATACCAGTATGTGCTGTCTGCAACAAAATCACCGCTGTTCATTTCTGTTGAACGAATTAATCGCTGCTTTGGTTTATTTGGATTTGAGATATACAATTCTGTTTCTAAAACTGCAAGTTTTTTTCCTAACTCATTTTTTACTTTTTCAAAAACAGCATTCTCCAGTTCTTCTATCTCACCATCATGTCTTTCATCATAACTAAAAATCCGGTTCGTAATTCCATATTCTGAAATTATCATTTCCCCAAATGAATTCATGTAATATCCGGTCTGTGTTAAAACTACTTCTCGCCCATTTTTGTCCCGAATAATTTCCCCACTTACAAGTGAATGAGAATGACCATCAATAAAACAATCAAGGCCGGTTGTATTCTTTATAATATCGATACTGCTGATTCCCGCTTTCTGTTCCTGTAATCCAATACCTACATGACCAAGTGCGATAACATATTTTGCTTTATTTTGAACATCATTGATAGCTTTTTGAACACTGTCATATAAATCCTGTGGATTCTCGGTTCCTTCAATAAAGTAAATAAAATCTCCATTTTCGTTCTGAAAAAATTTTGGAGTAGAACTTGTAATTGTTTCTGGTGTTGTAATTCCGATGAAAGCGATTTTACTGTTACCAATTTTAAAAATCTTTGATGGCTTTAAAGGGCGTGTAATTTTCCCATTTTCTTTTTTGTAGAAATTACAAGAAATATATGGATAACTTGCTTTACCTGCAAGTTTTAAAAACTGTTTCATACCATAATCAAATTCATGATTTCCTGGCGTTGCAAGATCATAACCTGCAGTGTTCATCATATTAACAATTGTTTCACCATTATCGATTGCACAATAAATTGTTCCCTGAATATGATCACCTGCATCAACAAGAAGAACATTTTTATTTTCGCTCTTCAACTGTTTTACATATTCTGTCAGTGATGAATATCTGACACCAGGAATATTATCTTTAATATCAGAATTTTTTTTTAGATTATCAATATAACCATGTACATCATTTGTATAAATAATATGAATATCTTCTGCTTCTTTTTTACAGCCTGCAAATAAAAAAAGTGCTGATAAAAAAACAACGGGTAGAATGAATTTATTTTTCATAAAAACATTTTACCCGTTTGTCGTATTACATACAATTATTGTTTGTTAATTTTTGATTTTATTTTTTTCATAACTACTCAGCTTTTTTCTGATAAACACGAACGTAATCAACTTCCATCTGGCATTTTTTTGTTGATTTAGGAATTTCACCGCCCAATGTTCCTCCCATTGCTACATTCATAATGATGTAGAATGGTTTATCATATGGCCACACTTCCCAGTTTGCTTCTTCCCGATGTGGATTTTTATATTCTGTCATCACTTCGCCATCGTAATACCAGGTAATTGCATCTTCAGTCCAGTTTACAGCATATGTATGCCATGTATTTGCTACATCTTTGATTTCAATGTAATCACTGTTTACCGCATTCCCTCCAGAACCTGCTTTACAGTGAACAGTTCCGTAAGTTTTTTTGCCCCATGTATTTGTTGCATATTCCATTACATCAATTTCGCCGCTGCGAGGCCACTTACCATATTTTTCATGCTGTGGCATCATCCACAATGCAGGCCATGATCCTGGTTCAACAGGAAGTTTTGCTCTGAACTCAATGTATCCGTAAGTAAAAAACTGTTTAAAGCTTGTAACAAGTCTTGCACTTTCCCATCTGTCTTTATCATTTCTGTGAGCAACAATTTTTAGTGTTCCGTTACTTACATAAGATGAAGCACGATCCATCTTATATGTCTGAACTTCGCTGTTTCCCCAGCCGCTTCCACCAACATTGTAATCCCAGTTTTCAGGATTTGGTTCATCACTGTCCTGATCAAATTCATCTGACCATACAAGTTCCATATCATTCTTTACAAATTCTGGAAGTGTATCTTTCACTTCTTCTTTTCCACATGACATAATTCCAACCATAATAGTTGCTGCTAAAAATAAAAAAGTAATCTTTTTCATAAATATAATTATACTCCATATTCATGTAATTTTAAAATTATCAAAAGTAATATTTTTTGTTTGGTATTAAGAAAACTGTATCCATCTCAGAAAATTTTTCGTTAAAAGTCATGTTATCACAGGTAACAATCTGGTTAAGATTATTTAGTTTAACCTTGTATCGTGTATATGATCCAAGAAATTCTACTGAAACAATTTTTCCAGTAAACGAAGATTCCTTCTTAACTTTTGAAATGGTAAACCATTCAGGGCGAATCATATATTCTTTATTTGTTTCTGTATCTTTAAGAATATTTGCGCGACCTACAAAATCTGCAACAAATTTATCTTTTGGTTCAAAATAAATTTTTTCTGGTGTATCATACTGAATAATCTGTCCGTTGTTGATTACCGCAATTTTATCAGAAAGCCCTAAGGCTTCTTCCTGATCGTGAGTTACATAAATTGTGGTAATACCAAGCTTCTTTTGAATCTCTTTCAATTCCTCACGCACTTTGATACGAAGCTTTGTATCAAGTGATGAAAGTGGTTCGTCCATTAAAAGAAGATCAGGCTTGAGCACAAGAACTCTTCCCAATGCAACACGTTGCTGCTGACCGCCGCTTAATTCAGAAGGAAAACGTTTTAAAAATTCTTCAATTCCAAGAGACTGAGCAGTTTCTAAAACAGTTTTCAACGCGGCTTTTTTATTTTTTGAAAAACCTTTTTCAAGCTTCAATCCATAAAGAAGATTCTGTTCAACTGTCATATGTGGGAACAGTGCGTAATCCTGAAATACCATTCCGATTTTTCTTTTGTTGGGAAGGACTCCATTAATTTTTTTTCCGTTGATTGTAATTGTTCCTGATTGAGGTTCAAGAAATCCGCTGATTAATTTTAAAATTGTTGTTTTACCGCAACCACTTGAGCCAAGCAAAGTTGTAAAACTTCCTTTTTCAACATCTAGAGAAAAATCTTTTATAACTTCTGTATTGTTATACGAAAATGAAATTTTATCTAAAAAAAGAAATGCCATCGATTTTTCTCCTTTTATTGAAAATTGTATTTATTAAAAGAGCGATTCCAAGAATTGCAAAAGTTATCGCTGTTAGAACAAGCGCAAGAGCAGCCGATTTTCCCCATGATCCCTGCTCTGCAAGATTAATCAACTGAATCGAAGCAAGCGGTGTGTTAAATGAAACAAGGAAAATTACGGCGCTTAAAGTTCCTACTCCGCGGATAAAATCGTAAACAAAACCACTGAACAGTCCTGATTTTGACATTGGCATAATCACAGTTTTTAAAACTGTCATCTGATTTGCTCCTAAAGATCGGGCGCCGTTATCAAGCGTGAGACTGATTTGTGCATAAGTATTTGAAATTACTCGATAAGCAAATGGCATAAATGCAACTGTCATCGCAACTACAATCAGCAGCGGCGAATATTTAAAATGAATTTTATTTGCCGCAATTGAAAGTGCAAGACCAAGAAGTGATCCTGGAATTGCAGAAGGAATCTGTGCAATAACATCAATTGTTTTTCTGAAAGGAACATCTGTTCTGTGAACAAGATATGATGATACAGAAGCAATCAAAGTACTTAACACCGCAGCTATTAATGCGAACATTACTGAGTTTCTCAAATGCTTTGTGTAATCAACCATTGAACGGATATGCTTTAGAGTGAACTCAGTGTTGATTCCCCAAAGCTTCTGAAAACTTCCTGCAAAAATTGCTGCAACCTGTGCCAATATCAAAAGTGAAATGAACAGAACAAAAATGAATAAAAAAACTTTTGCAGCAATAGAACTGTAACACTGACTGTCTCGATTAAATCCTTTGCCGCTGATTGTTGCAGTTTTATTTTCAAGATTCTTGTTAAGTCTGTTCTGAAGAAAAAACAGAATTACACTTGGAATCAAAAGAATAATTCCCAGCACTGCACTTGTTCCAACATTAAGCCATCCAGTAAGTTGAGTATAAATCTCAACTGCCAGCACACGGAATCTTCCGCCTATAATCAGAGGATTTCCAAAATCACTTAATACACTGACGGCGATAAATAAAAAGGAAGAAAGAATTCCAGGCCAGCTTAAAGGAAGCGTTACAGTAAAAAATATTTTTGCTTCACTTGCACCAAGACTACGGGCAGCCTGTTCAAGATCCGTGTTGATTCCACGAAGAACCTGAGCACAGATGAGATACGCCATGGGGAAAAAACATAAAACCTGAGCGATTAGAAGCCCCCAGAATCCATAAAGGGAAATATTCAAGCCCAAAAGTTTATGAGTAATAAATCCCTGTCTTCCGAAAAGAAGAATGAATGCAAGTCCGCCAACAAATGGAGGCGTAATAAGATGAATGATTGGAATTAGACTGAATATTTTCTTTCCCGGAATATTTGTCTTTACAACAGCGTAAGCGAAAATATAACCAACAAATACAGAAAGACTTGTTGAAGCAAGACATTCAAGAAGTGTATTCTTCATGGCATTATGCCAGACTTGTTGAGTAAAAACAGCCTTAAAGTCTTTTACACCTGCAGAGCTTAAGACACAAATCAGAGGAAAAATTATACATACTGAAAACAGCAAAACAGTAAGCCCGTAAACTAAAGTCAGGGACTTACTGTTTTTTGAAGAATCAAATCTCATTTATTATTTTACGTTTTGTGACCACTTTGAAAGAACTTCTTCTTTCTGCTGTGCTGCTTTAGCAACATCATAGTTTATGAGATCGAGTTCCGAAACTGGAATAGATCCGTTTGCACCTTTAGCATCCGGGTTAACAGGAATTGTAAAGTCAATTGAACTCATCAATTCCTGCGCTTCTACAGAAAGCATGAAGTCTACGAATTTTTTTGCAGCTTCCATATTCTTTGCGTTTTTCATGATTGCGATACAGTCCACGTCTCCTACAGCCTGTGGTGGAGCAACAGGCACTACATCAAAACCATCTGCACGGTATTTTGCAACCGCATGAAGATATGAAACACCGATTGCATATTCACCTGTTCCAAGCAGCTTTGCAGGTGCACTTCCTGAATCCGGAAACTGACCTACAAGCGGTGCCAGTGAAAAAAGATAATCCCATCCTTTATCCCATCCAAGTCTCTGAAGCTGATTCTGAACAAAAAGATATGCAGTAGAAGAAGCAACAGGATTTGTCAAAACTATTTCACCTTTAAAGTCCTGATCAAGAAGATCATCCCATGTTGCAGGAATTTTCTTTCCTGGGAATTTTTCAGCAAAGCGACCTTTGTTAATTCCGATTCCTAAAGTAAGGACACAGAAACCTGTATATGTATTGTCAGCAGATTTTGCATACGAAGGAACATTCTTTGCCAATGGTGATTCATATGGTTCAAGTGCATCTGCTTTGTTTAACTGTATGTGATAATTTGTTGCACCACCAAGAAGGATATCTGCCTGGGGATCATCTTTTTCAGAAATAACTCTGTTTACAAGTTCACCAGTTGAAGCACGAAGAAACTCAACAGGAATACCTGTTTTTTCTGTGAATAAATCTGTAAGTGCTTTTGTTTCTTCTTCGTGAATAATTGAATAAATGTGAAGTGTTTCTTTTTTATCAGAACATCCAGCTGCTAAAACCAATGTAGCAATCAAAGCTACTGCAAAAATCATTTTTTTCATACTTTTACCCTCTTAAAATGTGGTATTGTAAAAATACTTAGTTTTGCAATAAATGGACATAGCCAGATTAATTTTAAATTTTAATATCACTTTTATTCCCGGAGGAATTTAAATTTCGTTAAAATCTGAATCCATGCTGGCACTAATCTCGTAATCAGGATATTTTTTCTTTAAATCTCCAATTACATGTTCATAAAGCTCTGCACGACTTGGTGCATCAAAGGAGATTACCATATCAAAACGCATTTCCTTTGCTTTTGTATCAGCATAAAATCCGTGCACTTGATTAACATATTCATGTTCAACTGCAATATGCGAAACATCCTCGCGAAGTTTTATAACTTCCTGATTGGTAGTTGTGTGAGCATAAATACCGATTGCAGAAAGAAAAATATTATATTCTTCCAAAATATCCTTTGTGATATGACGGGTCAGCATATCAATTTCATTTGCAGTCATTGTATCCACAACTTCTATATGAACGGAACCAACATAAATATCCTGACCATAATTGTTAAAAACAAGATCGTATGCTCCCATTACACCTTCATGTTCTACAATTGTCTTTTTGATTTTCTTTACAAGTTCAACATCAGTTCCTTCACCAAGAATTTTAGAAATCGTTTCAATAAGAATTTCAACTCCAGCCTTAACAATAAAAATTGAAATCAAAACACCAAGATATGCTTCAAGACTAATATGAAAAATCATATATACAACTGCAGCAACAATAGTACCAACAGAAATCAAAACATCAGAAAAAGCATCTTTTCCAGAGGCTGTCAAAGAATCAGAATTAACTTTTTTTCCGCGATTAATAAAAAAAAGTGCAAGAAAAACTTTTACCGCGACTGCTACACCCAGTACAATAAACATAACGTTTTTGTATTCAGGTGTTTTTGGATGAATAATATTTTTAATAGATTCTACACCGGCAGAAAAACCCGCATAGGCGATAATTGTACCAATTGCCATGGTCGCAATATATTCAGTTCTTCCGTGACCGAATGGATGTTTTTTGTCAGGGTCCTTGCCAGAAATGTGTGCAGCAATCATTGTGATGATACTGGAAACAGCATCGGTTAAGTTGTTAACTGCATCAAGTGTAATAGCAATTGAATGAGAAAACCATCCGATTACGGCCTTAAATCCTGAAAGCAATATATTTGCAACAATTCCAAATATACTTGTTTTTACGATAACTGCATTACGTTCGCTTTTCATTTATATTTCCTTTTTATTTTTAAAATCTTCTTAAAGGGCACTCTGATATTGTAATTTTATCTGCAAGATCACGTACTCCAGCATCAATAAAATAATCTGCCAGAATGTCTTTCGTAACGCGGGCCTGAGGGCCAATGCAAATTTCTTTGAACAAATCTACATATTCAATTCCAAGTTTTTTACCTACATCCCGAAGGTTAAGAATAAAATATTTTTTAATATTTGTTTCTTCAATATAAAAATGCGGCTTTCCTAAACATTCTTTTTCACCAGGAAGTGAAACAAGTCTGTATTCTTTTTCACTTATAAATGAAGGATGCTTAAAAAGTGGTGAACTGTTTACAAGGTTGTGAAACAATTCTCTGACCTCATCTGCTTCATCTTCTGAAACGCCATCTGCCATTCTCTTAATCATATCTGAAAGCTGTTTTACGATTTCTGATTCTTCTACATTTGCATTGTAATTAACTTTGCATAATGGTGTGTGACTTGCTTCACCGATTTTTGAAAGCAACTCCATATCAAAAGCAATGCACACTCCCATTCCATTTTTACCGTACCTTGCCCACTGAGCAGCATCATCAGCATATTCACTGAAGCAACTAGCATAGCTTGAAAGGGAATCGAAATCCTTTAAGTTTTCTTCAAACAATAAATCAGTCTTATCATGCAGACTTTCAGGCAGCTGCTTTTTTACAGCCACTTTCAATTCTTTAATGTAATACTGCATTTCCTGACTATCATTCATTCTGCGAAGATTCCACAACCAGATTTCTCCGTTAGACACAATTCCGCGCATGGCATTAAAGTCTGTGTAATGATAAAGAATTTTATTTCCACTCATTTATTATGCACGACCTAATTCAAAAGCTTTTTGATTAAGCTCAAGGAATTTTGGAGGAACATTTGCCTTTAATGCTTCCTGCCATACTTCTTCTTTAATCTCAGGGAATGATTTTGAAAGTCGTCCCATCAAAGCAATATTCACAGCTTTAGATGAACCTGCCTTTTCTGCAAGAGATAGAAAATCCTGAGCATCAACATCAGCTCCACAAGCTTTCATTTTTTCGATTAAGTTTTCAGGATAAAGTGCATTACCTGTGATTACAGGCATTGGTTCCATTTCCTGTGTGTTTACAATTATCTTTCCGTTTGGCTTAAGATATTCAAGCCAGCGGGCAGCTTCAAGCTTTTCAAAACTTAAGATTACATCAGCTTCACCTTTATCAATTACCGGTGAATAAACCTTTTCACCAAAGCGAACGTAAGTAACAACACTTCCGCCCCTTTGACTCATTCCATGAACTTCACTTACCTTTACGTCATAGCCCTGATTTACAAGAACCCAACCAAGAAGCTTACTTGCAAGCAAAGTTCCCTGACCACCAACGCCAACTATCATTATATTTTTAACCATTACTTATTCCTCTACCAAAACCTTCACTGTTACTAATACCAGCAGTACGCACCTATAATGCACCCGTCTTACACATTTGAGTGCAGACCTTACAACCAATACACAATGTAGGATCAATCTTTGCCTTCTTGTCTTTGAATGCGATTGCAGGACAACCGATTTTCATACACATTTTGCAGCCTACACATTTTTCTTCTTTGACTGCAATCGGAGGATTATGAACAGTTCCCTTAATCATTACACAAGGACGACGGCTTATAATGATGCTTGGTTCTTCTGCCGCAAGCTCCTCTTTAAGAACTTTCTCAAAGCCAGCAAGATCATACGGATCAACAACTGTAACACGATTAAAACCAACAGCGCGGCACAAAGCCTCAAGGTCAACTTTACTTGCAGGTTCGCCCCGGAGATTTTTTCCGGTTGTCGGATTCTGCTGGTGACCTGTCATTCCTGTGATTGAATTATCTAAAATGATTACTGTGGAATTTGTTCCGTTATAAGCAATGTCAGTAATGCCGGTAATTCCCGAATGAATAAAAGTGGAATCTCCAATTACACCGACACTGTTTTTTTCGCCGGCTTCGCCCATGGCTTTGTTAAAACCATGAAGGCCGGAACATGACGCGCCCATACACACATTCAAGTCCATTGCATTAAGTGGCGCAACCGCACCTAAAGTATAACAACCAATGTCACCATAAACCATTGTCTTATTTTTACTTAGAATGTAGAAAATACCGCGATGTGGACAACCTGCACACATTACAGGAGGGCGCGCAGGAATTGCATCTTCAACCTTGATAGTTTTCGAAACTTCCTTACCGACACAACTTCTGATCAGGTTCTGAGAAAATTCTCCGCATACCGGGAATGTATCTTTACCATGACATTTAATCCCAAGAGCCTTAACATAATTTTCGATAATCGGATCAAGTTCCTCAAGAACATAAAGTTCATCAACCTTTGAAGCAAAATCTTCAATCAGCTTAACAGGTAGCGGATAAATCATTCCAAGCTTTAAAATGTTTGCTTCATCGCCCCACACTTCTTTTGCATACTGATAAGAAGTTGAAGAAGTGATAATTCCGATTTTACGGTTTCCGTCTTTAGCAAGTTCTACTCTGTTAAGGGAACAGGTTTCTGCCCATTGAGACAAGTCTTTTGTACGCTGTTCAACTCTTACATGAGCATCTCTCGAAGCCTTTGTCATCATTACCTTCATGGGATCTTTTACATATGGAACCTGTGGAGGTAAAACTCTTTCTGATGTTGTTACAACACTCTGGCTGTGAGAAACTCTTGTGCAGAGCTTTATAAATACCGGAGTATTATATTTTTCAGAAATTTCATAACCTGCTTTGATAAAATCAATTGCTTCCTGACTGTCGCTTGGTTCCAGCATTGGAACTTTTGAAGCAATTGCATAATGGCGGGAATCCTGTTCGTTCTGAGATGAATGCATTCCAGGATCATCAGCAACACAGATAATCAAACCTGCATTTAATCCCTGATACGAAATTGTAAAAAGTGGATCTGCTGCAACATTCAAACCAACATGCTTCATTGCACAAGCAGCACGCTTACCGCCAAGGGTTGCACCGTGAGCTGCTTCCAATGCAACTTTTTCATTTGGAGCCCATTCACAGTAAATGTCGTCATACTTTGCAGCTTCTTCAGTTATCTCAGTACTTGGAGTTCCCGGATAACTTGAAATTATTGAACAGCCTGCCTCGTACAAACCACGGGCAATAGCTTTGTTTCCTAACATTAATTCTTTCATTATGATCTGTTCTCCTGAGCAACAAGCTGGTCTGCCCCGTACATTTTACGTAGCTTTGGTTTTTCGATTTTTCCTGTTGCGTTACGTGGAATTGTATTAAAGATGATTTCCTTTGGTCTCTTGTAACGTGGAAGCATCTGACAGAAACTTTCCAGTTCTTCAACCGTACAAGTCATACCGTCTTTGATTTCTACGATGGCAGCAGTTTTTTCACCGAGACGATAATCAGGTAAACCGATTACCGCAACATCTTTAATCTTGTCGTGCTTACGCATAAAATCTTCAATCTGAACTGGATAAATATTTTCACCGCCAGAAACGATGACATCTTTTTTACGGTCAACAAGGAAGATAAAGCCGTCTTCATCTTTCATCGCCATATCTCCAGTATAAAGCCAGCCGTCTTTGAGACATTCAGCAGTTGCCTCAGGATTATTGTAGTAACATGTCATTACTCCAGGACCCTTAACGCAAAGTTCACCAACATCACCTTGTCTAACTTCAGCATCCTTTTCATCAACAATCTTACACTCCCAGCCATAACCTGGAACACCAATTGCTCCAACCTTGTGAATATTTTCCATTCCAAGGTGAACACATCCTGGCCCTGTAGATTCCGAAAGACCATAGTTTGTATCGTAATCATGCTTAGGAAAATATTCCTTCCAGCGTTTAATAAGCGAAGGTGGAACTGGCTGTGCCCCGATGTGCATAAGTCTCCACTGATCAAGCTTGTAATCAGAAAGCTTTACATCACCCCGATCCAGCGCATCAAGAATATCCTGTGCCCAAGGAACTAAAAGCCAGGCGATTGTACAGTGTTCATCTGACATTGCTTTTAAAATTGTGGCAGGCTTTGTTCCCTTAAGAAGAACTGCTTTACTTCCGGCAACCATTGATCCCATCCAGTGGAATTTTGCTCCAGTATGATAAAGGGGTGGAATACAAAGGAAGTTATCTTCACGACCAGTTGCGTGATGCTTCTGTTCCATTTCTGCAGCCTGTGTAAGTGACAAGTGCTTGTGAAGAATTGCTTTAGGAAAGCCTGTTGTTCCAGACGAAAAATAAATTGCACCGTAATCGTCATCGGTAATTTCGATATTGAGATTTTCACTTGGATAGTTTGAAACAACCTGATAATAGTTTTCTGCAAATTCAGGACAATTATCGCCAACATAAATCAAAAGACGGCCTGCTTTTATTGCATCAGCATTAGGTTCAATGCGGCCAGTAAATTCCGGACCAAATACAAGAATCTGAAGCTCCGAAAGATTAACACAGTACATAATTTCATCAGCGTCATATCTGAAGTTAAAAGGAACTGCAATAGCCCCGGTCTTTAAAACACCAAAATAAATCGGAAGCCATTCGATACAGTTGTACATAAGGATTCCAACCTTATCACCTTTTTTAATGCCACGGTCTAAAAGCATATTTGCAAAGCGGTTAGCCTTTTCATTGAACACTTTCCATGTAATTTCCCGGCGGAATGGTTCAAATTTTGAAGGCTCAATAAGTTCAGCCTCCTTCCAGTTTGAGCGGCGTTTGTCCTGTTCGTCAGGATTTAATTCCACAAGGGCAACCTCATTGCCGTACATCTTAGCATTTCTCTCAAGGTATTGAATTACAGGCATTTTAGTCTCCTTATTGCTTTCGGTTCAGGGAATTTCCCCAAATCCGCATTTTTTTTGTAAAAAAAGTACTATATTATACCATTATTTAAAGGAATTTGGTAGGTAAGAATTTGTATAGAGTTTAAAAGAAAAGGATATGCAGACTTTTGTTTTCTTTAGTCGACACAATTACCATGTTTTCACACTTCCCCCCATCTCGACAGTGTGGTATAATAAACTATACATCAAATGCGCAGATGGTGGGTCGCGCTGTAGTTTTGCCAGGAGGGCAGTCATGAAAATTTTATTTATCCAGGTCCGCTATCATTTAAAAAAAGGAACTCGCCAGGAATTTTATCGTCGTTTCAGAGACAATAACATCAGAGAATTTTCAAGCTCAGAAGAAGGAAACCTCGAATACGAACTTTACCTTCCATTAGACAGCGATGACGACATTTGTATTCTTGAAAAATGGAAAGACGAAGCAAGCCAGCTTGCTCACCTTGAAACATTGCACTATGCGATTCTTTCAGAGCTTAAACTTAAATATGTTGAAAAAACTGACATCCAGCAGTTCTGGATTCAACCAATCTACTAAGAAATAATAAAGCCCTGCATTGTAAAGTGCAGGGCCATTTTTTTCCAGAAGAGATTTCAAGGCAAAGCAGGTTTCGCTTTGCCGTTTTTATTTCTAGTCTTCTTCCTTCAAGTACATCTTTTTTTCTACCTGTACTTTTTCGTCATAGCAGGCAAAAACTTCCTCCATTCTTGCCTTATCCATTTTAGAAGTAAACAAGCTCACTAAAGGAACAATGATAAGACCGCCAACCATGGCAATTGCTCCAACATTGATTGGATTCAACGATGGTGGAACTTTTACGCCCACTCTTGGAAGAATAATAAATGCAACTGTAATTCCAACTCCCCAAATAAAGTTAACCCAAACAGAAGCCTTTGTAATTTTCTTTGAGAACAAACCATACAAGAATGGCGCAAGGAAAGAACCAGCCAAAGCACCCCAAGAGTAACCCATAAGCTGAGCAATAAATGTAGGTGGATTCAAAGCGATAATAACAGAAAGTGCAATGAAGAATACAATGAAGATTCTCATGACAAATACTGTTTTCTTTTCATCAGTCTTTTTCATACATGTAAGTTTCAGCATATCAAGTGTAAGAGTTGAACTTGAAGTTAAAACAAGTGATGACAATGTAGACATAGAAGCTGAAAGTACAAGAACAACTACAACACCGATCAAAACATCAGGCAAAGTTGTAAGCATCTGAGGAACAATGCTGTCATAAAGCATTTTTCCGTTTGCTCCATGAATTGCAGGATTATCAAACAAGCGACCGAAACCTCCAAGGAAGTAACAACCACCAGAAATAATAACAGCAAAAAATGTAGAAACTACAGCTCCTGTTTTAACAGCTTTTTCAGATTTAATTGAATAGAATTTTCCAACCATCTGTGGGAGTCCCCATGTTCCCAAAGATGTAAGAATAATTACACCAAGAAGGCTCAATGGATCTGGACCAAAGAAAGAAGCAAACATTCCGTGCATATCCTTTAAAGGTGCTGCAGCAACAGAAGGATCTGGAGAAATGTCAGCAAGTTTTTTGATTGCAGAAAGGAATCCGCCCTGACCGTTAAGAACTGCAGCGATTACTGCAATAATTCCGCCAAGCATGATTATTCCCTGAATAAAGTCATTGATTGCAGTAGCCATGTAACCACCAAGGATTACGTAAACAGCTGTGAGAACTGCCATTCCGATTACACACCATACATATGGAATGTTGAAAGCAAGTCCGAACAATGTTGAAAGACCTTTATACAAAGAAGCTGTATATGGAATTAAGAAGATGAATGCAATTGCTGCTGCTGTAATTCTTAAGGCATTGCTGTCATAGCGTTTACCAAAGAAGTCAGGCATTGTTTTTGCATCCAGGTGATGTGTCATTACACGTGTTCTGCGACCCATCAAAACCCAGGCAAGCAAAGAACCGATAAATGCGTTTCCAAGACCAATCCATGTTGATGAAAGTCCAAACTTCCATCCAAACTGACCTGCATAACCAATAAATACTACAGCTGAAAAATAAGAAGTTCCGTAGGCAAAAGCTGTAAGCCATGGACCTACAGCTCTTCCTCCTAAAAGGAATCCATTAACATCAGTTGCATTCTTTCTAGAATAAACACCAACCCCGATCATGACTGCGAAAAACACAATCAGCAAAAGAATCTTAATAACCATTTATTACTCCGGTAAAATAATTTATGTATTGTAAGATTATAACCGAGGTTTTTTCAAAAATGAAATTCTTTTTTGAGAATTACATACGGCTTTTTATTTTCTTGATGTCGTCATTTATCATCTGATTTGATGGATTATCTTTCAAAGCATTTTCGAGAATTTGAAGCGCTTCTTTATATTCTTTGTTGTTCAAAAGAGGAACAACCTGGTTATGAACAATTACACCATGATTGTAAAGTGAATTACTCTTTGCCTTTTTGAACTGCTGGTTCTGACTCTGGCGGAGTAATGCTTCATCTGCCAGTTTAGCGGCTTCAAGAAATTTATTTTGATGCATTAAATCCTGTATTTCTTCCAGCATTTCTGACTCAAATATCATATCGCTGATTTCTTGAGTTGTCTTTTCTGTAAGATAGTAATTGTAAGATACAAGTAAATTTCTTGCGTTTTTAAAATCATTGATGTTGCAGCTTTCAGCTACGGCATTATAAGCAATATCATTGTAATTACGGACCAGAAGATCTGATTTTCCATAATAATCCATCACTGCTCTCAGCAGTTTCAAAGCTGCTTCGTACTGACGATTCTGATTTGCATAAGCTGCAAAATTTGCACATATTGCATCATAATCCTTACGAACAGCAGCTTTTTCCTTTGTAACAAATTCATAAACCGATGCCGCCAATGGGATTCCTTTTTCGAACTCATTTCTGTCACTGAGTTCTGCACAGATATTTTTTGCAGGAAGCGTGACTGCCTTACGGTCAGAAATTTCTACTCGATTTGAATAATAAGTTTTCGGAACTATCGTATATTTTTTCGACCCGCTGGAATTCTGAGAAATCATTTTTTTCTCACCCGGATTCACACCTGCAGGATTTGTAGTTTCTACATCAAATTTTTGTCCATCTTTTGTGTAAACAGTAATAAATGCGTGAACAGAAGTTTCCTGAATACGAGCATCAAGACCACAATCTTTTGCCAGTGCCAAAAACAGAAGTGAAGAAGAAACACAGTTATAGTTTCCGGTTTTAAACATTACAGAAAGTTTTGTCTGTCTCCTGGAATAATTTGAAAGCACATTGTCATACATCACTTTCATTATGAGTTCTGCATTTTCAAGTTCATTCTCAGTTCGTCCCTTTCTGACTTTTCCCAAAAGATCGTTATAATACTCCTGGAAAACTTCAAATTCTTCACCTGATAAATCTTCACCTTCAAATAAAATCGAAAACAGCAAAATATCAGCCCCTGAAAGATTTTCTTCTTCAAAAGGTTTACCATCATAAGTAATCCGTAACGAAGCAGTTTCCTGAGGAACTTTTATATCTTTTGCAACAACAGATGATATTGTCAAAAAAATAATTATTGCAAATAAATTCAATCGTTTAAAAAAATTAAAACCCATATTCTTATTTTACATCAGAATATGGGTTTCTGACAAATTTGCCAGTTATCTTATAAGGAACTTAAACAGCCTGAACATTTTCAACTTCATTGAATAATCCATTCTGATAAGCATAGCTGTAAAGTACTTTTGAAATATCACCAAGCGGCTTCTTAACTTTAAGCTGTGAATCAAATCCAAGTTCATACATAAATGCTGTAACTTCCTTTGTTTTTTCTGTATCCCAAAGTTTTGCTCTGTCCATATTTACGAACTCGCACTTTTCTGATTCCGCAATTGCCTTAATATGGCGATTCATTTCTACTTCAACCTTTGATTCTTCTTCGAGAGAAACAAGTGCAATACGACGGTCTTTATTCTGATGCTTGATACTTGAAAGCAATTCAAGATATTTTACATCAAAATCTGCACTGTTATTCTTGAACATCTCAACATCTTCTTTTCCAAGATGAATGATTACAGCTTCTGGATTCATTGGCTCAACTGATTCAAGATATGTCTTTCTTGCATCCTTAAGTGAAAGTCCGTATTTGCTTCTATTGTACATCTTGAAATTAAAATTGAATGACTGAGCTACTTCTGCTACCGGAATTTCTTTGTCCAAAGAACCACCCAACAATACAACTGATTCGCCATCTGATTTTTTAACATCCATCTTCATTGCTTCTGATCTCCTGTCCAATGCACGATTTCTGAAATAAACCACAAGATTTGTAAATACGATTACAAGATTCAAAATGTAAACTGCCAGAACATAGTTGATCTGATGATTCATAAACTTCGCAGTAATTCCTGCGATATAACCAACAATGATAAGAAGAATAAATGCAAGGCTCATGCCCTTTGCACTTTTCGCTTTAATAGCTTTTCTTACATTCATCGGCCAAGAAAAACCAAAACACACCAGCATAGCTGCTTCAAAAATTGAACTCATATTTTTTACCTCCAGGGTTTACCCTAACTTTTTACATTAAGCATCTTAATCAGAAAAAAAAATGTTTCAATTTTATTAAAGAATGAAAAATTTTTTCTCTCTGCTTTTCAATTTTTTTTACTTTTAAAAGGTTTTAATAAGTTTAATTTCTGATATATTTATAATCGTGAATATATATAGAAAGAAAAAAGGCTCATTAAATTCCATCCGCAAAGAAATACAGATAACTCATCTCATATTAATTGTTGTAATTACAATTTTATTAAGCGTGGGTGGAGCTTATATTAACATCAATGCCAATGCGCAAGCTCAGGATAAGAATCTTAGAAATACAGCCGACTTAATTTCTCGTCTTTACAGTTATACAAAAGATCTTTCTCAGGAACAGTTTACACTCTACTTCAATTCAGTATGCCGGGAACTTCCTGATGTAGACGTAATTTCTATCGTCAATGATGATCTAAAAAGAATCTATCACACCAACAATTCTTTAATCGGCACAATCTACGATGGAAAGGTTCCTGACTTCTCCATCAATTCCAATAACCTTCAGAACTTTGATGAAACTGGACCTTCAGGACCACAGCGCAGAACCTATTGTGCAATTTACGATGAAAACGGTCACTATGCAGGCTTTATCATGACCATCATCCTTAAGACCTCAATTCGTTCCGTAACCACCCGCACAATCATGCTGTTCATCGCAGTCACAATTGCCGCTATCCTGATAGAAATCGCAATATCAGGTACTTTTTCGCGCCGTATCAAACAACGCCTTTTAGGGTATGAACCAGATACATTTACTTCAATGTTCACAATACGCGACAACATTCTTGAATCGATCAATGATGGTATCATCGCCCTTGATGATGAACTTAACATCCAGTTTATGAATAAAGCCGCAATGGAGATGTTAAAATGTTCGGGTAACGAAACTGTTAACGAAATCAACAGTAAATTATTTACCGATGATGTTTTATTACAAGCAGTTAATCATAACGAAAGTTCCTTCAACATCCATAAAAAAACTCCCGACGGAACAGAACTTTTAATTGACTGCATTCCTACAAAAAAAGAAAACATTATAAACGGCGCTGTAGTAATTCTTCACGATAGAACCGAATATACTAAACTCATGGAAGATCTTTCAGGAACCAAATATCTTGTTGATTCCATGCGGGCAAATAATCACGATTTTACAAACAAGCTTCATGTCATTCTCGGACTTATTCAGATCGGCGAATATGACAAGGCAGTTTCGTATATCGAAAATATTTCAATCATTCAGCGGGAAACTTTAAGCAAGGTAATGCATTCAGTGGACAATCCATCCTTTGCAGCACTGCTCATCGGAAAAATCGCACGAGCTTCAGAATGCAATGTAAAATTTATTCTCAAAGAAGGAATTAACTTTAAAGATTCAGATGTTCACATTCCATCTGAAGCATTGGTTACTATTGCGGGAAATCTTATTGATAACGCAATTGATTCAATGAACATGAATTTTGCACTTGATTCACAAGCTGTCCGGGAACTTGTATTTGGTGTTTTCACAAAACCTGGAGAGCTGCTGATTACAGTTGATGACACAGGATGTGGAATTCCTGATGAGGACAAAGACAAAGTTTTTGACAATGGTTTTTCTACAAAAGGAACCGGTCGAGGCATCGGCCTTTACCATACAAAACAATTGGTTAAAAGCCTGGGAGGGAACATTCTGTTTGAATCTCAGGTTGATGCAGGAACTTCGTTTATCGTAAGTTTCAATCAGAATGATGTACAGGAGAAAATATGACCTATAATGTTTTAATTGTTGAAGATGATCCTATGGTCGCAATGATTAACGAACAATATGTCCGTAAAAATAAAAATTTTAATGTTTCCGGCTCCTGCAGAAATGGCCAGGAAGCAATCGCCTTTCTTGAAGAACACAAGGTGGATCTTGTCATTCTCGACGTCTTCATGCCGATTATGGACGGAGTAGAAACATTAAAAAAAATCAGGGAAGGAAAATTCAACACCGAAGTCATTATGGTTACAGCTGCAAATGATACTGCAACCTTAGAAAACACAATGCACCTTGGCGTCATAGATTACCTGATCAAGCCATTCGCTTACGAACGCTTTCAGGTAGCCCTTGAAAAATTTGCCGCACATGCTTCTGCCTTAAAAGAAGCAAATGTGCTGGACCAAAACAGTGTTGATAATATTATTTCCAACACCAAAAAGTTATCCCCTAAAGACTACCCAAAAGGCATCCAGGAAAAAACTCTCAATCTTATACTGTCCTGCCTTGAGTGCAAGAAAGGCTGGACTACCGGCGACTGTATTGCAGAAACTGTTGGACTTTCAAGCGTAACTATACGACACTACATGAACTATCTCGTACAAGAAGGTCAGGTAACAGAAAGCATCAATTACGAGACCGGTGGCCGTCCAAGTATGTTGTATACTTTGAAGAAAGGCTAAGCACTTAATTTTGACTTACAGCTCTTCACATTTTTTTCACTTAAATTATCTGCAATATCTGCAGCACAGTTGATTTCAACTTCCACATTTCTGCTGATTACAAGCTGTTCAACTGGTACATTGAATAATCTTGATAAAACCAACAGATTGTCGATAGATGGAATGTTCTTGCCCTGTTCCCAGGCATAAACAGCCTGAGGGTATTCAAAGTCGAAAATGTTCTGAATATCCCTTACGCTAAATCCACACTTCTTTCTTAAAAACTTGATTTGATTTCCAGTTTCAACGATATCTATAACTGGTTTGAAAAAATTGATTCTCTCCATGATTTATTACTCCATATACTTTCTACAAAAATTCCGGCATGCGCCTGTTTAATAGACGCTGTTGTGCCATTACCAACAAATGCATTAATTACTGTGTGATTACGCTTTTCATTATGAAGGACACGTGTGCTACGGACAGCATGTTTTAGAAGCATCACTTTAACAGCAGTTACATCTGAGTGAATATTTGTATGTTTATCCATGTGAAGCGTCCTCCTTGAACGTAAAAATAATTAATGCCAACGGCATTTGAATCTTTGTATCAAGTCAGGTAATAAACCAGAAGATACGATGTCTGGTTAGACCGACTTAATTTTTGATTTGTAGAACCATTATACAACTTTTAGTAAACCTTGTCATTAAAGTGTTAGTTTAAATTTTTTTAATCTTTCCATAGCATCTTCAAGAATGATTCTCGGACAGGCAAGATTGATTCTGACAAAATTTTCACCAGTCTTGCCATATTCATTACCACCAATAATGAAAAGACCTGTTTTTTCTTTTAACCTTTGTGCAAACACATTTCCATCAATTCCGTCTGGAAGTTTTACCCATAGAAGATAAGTTGCTTCAGCATTGATTACAGAAAGACCTTTGCAATTCTGAGCAATAAAATCTGCAGCAAATTTTCTGTTTTCGAAAATATATTCGTTAAGCTGATTAAGCCAGTCTTCACCATCATTAAAAGCTGCAACCGTTGCATCAATTGCAAAAACATTTGGTTCAGCAACTTCATCTGTATTCAAACCGCGCCATACTTTGTGCCTTAAAAATTCATCAGGAACAACAACAGCCGCAGTGTTAATACCCGCAATATTAAAACACTTAGTCGGAGAAATACAACTTACCGAAATTGAAGCGCATACATTCGATGCTGCTGCAAAAGGAATGTACGATTTACCTGGCACTGTAACATCACAGTGAATTTCATCGCTGATTACTTTTACTCCGTGCCTCTTACAAAGCTCACCGATACGGGCAAGTTCCTCTTTCTTCCAGATTGTCCCCGTCGGATTCTGCGGATTACAGAGAATCATCAGCGAACACTGAGGGTCAGAAAGATCCTTTTCAAGACGATCAAAATCAATTGAATAATTTGTGCCGTCAAAATCCAGCGGACTTTCCAAAGGAACACGACCATTATTAACAATGGAGTTAAAGAAAATATTATAGCACGGTGTCTGAACAAGGACCTTTTCTGCCGCAGTCGTAAGTTTGCGAACACATGTAGAAATCGCAGGAATAATTCCGGTCGTAAAAATCAGCCATTCTCTTTTGATTTCAAAATTGTGACGACGCTTCCACCAGCTTATGTAACTCTGTTCCCACTCTTCGCCATAAATCGAATAACCGAAAATACCAAATTGTGCTTTTTTTACAATTGCTTCTTTTACACAAGGTGCTGTTTCAAAATCCATGTCAGCAACCCATAATGGCAAAACGTCTTTTTCATAATCCCATTTGTAGGAATTCGTATTTCTTCGATCAATTACCCTGTCAAAATCGTATTTCATTTTTTTCTCTTCAATAGGAATTTTCATCACCTGCATTTAAAAGCAGTTTTCATTTGGATTTGGATCTTCACTGAAAGTCTTTTCTATTTCTTTACAATCAATTATAGTAGCATTAACATCACAACGCTTTGGATTTAAAATCAAAGTTCCGATTCCGTCACATTTAATTTTTCCGCCACATGGATTTTTTACACTTTCAATTTTTCCGTTTACCTGTGCATCAATACCTGTTGAATATTCAAAAGCTAAAGGTGTATTAATCAACGTACAATTTTCTAAAGTCAAACCATCAATATAGCAAAGTCCCTGATCACTTTCAATTTTACAATTTACAAACTTTACATTCTTAGAATGCCATCCAAGATATTCACCGATGATTTCAGAATCATAAACTACTACATTTTCGCAATTCCAGAATGCATCCTTTGAAATTATTTTAGAATTGTGAATTTCAATATTCTTTCCGCCATCTAAAAGATAGTTACCGTCAATTTCAAAATTGTCCGCATAAAATTCTGAAGAGTTCATGGCAAAGTAATCACCCTTTGCATACACATTATCAAGCTTGATATTTCGGCACATCCACATTGTCTCTGCTGCATTTTCAAAGCGAACATTGTTAAGAAAAATTCCATCACTTCTTCTGAACTCTTTAGGCGCTTTTATAACAGTATTTTCAATCGAAAAGTTTTTTGTATACCACAAGCCTGATTTTCCCAGTTCATTAAATGTTGAATCTTTAACATTAATGTTTTCAGAAATCCAGAACGGATATTTATAAGAGAAAGTACAGTTTTCTGCCTTAACATTTTTCGAATGTTTTAAAGGCGATTCTCCATCATAAAACACACAAGAGTTGTAATTTGAATCTGTAGAATAATATTGAGCTCTCTCTCCAATAAAGTTCTGCTTTTCGTAATTCATCTTTTTCACCGAGTTCATTGTATAATAAAAAAGCCGGATATGCTATTCAACACATCCGGCCTTATCAACGACAACTACAATTTAAGATAACTTAAATCTGTTAAGTTCGTTATTTACAGACTGAATTGCAGTCTGGTTATCAATAGCACTGTTCTTTGTAGTTTCTACTGATTTTGAGAAGTCAGTAACAACCTCGTTAGATTCTTTAAGCGCAGCATTTACCTGCTCTGAAAGGTTAACAACTTCACCAATATTATTTTCAACATCCACACAGTAATCAGCCATGTTCTTCATCAAAGTATTGATTTCATTAATCTGGCCAGAGATTTCATTTGTAGCAATCAATGTTTCAGAAGCACCCTGAGACTGTTCCTGAGTAGCACGTGCAATTGTTTCAACAAGCTTCAACTGTTCACTAATACTGTTACTGATCTGTTTGAATGCAGCAGATGTAGAATTAATCTTAACAGAACTTGAGTTAATGGAAGCAACAAGTTCGTTAATCATATTCTTAATATCTTTTGTACTCTTTGTTGTAGATTCAGCAAGCTTACGAATTTCGTTTGCAACAACCGCAAATCCTTTACCTGTATCACCAGCATGAGCAGCTTCGATTGCTGCGTTCATAGCAAGAAGGTTTGTCTGACTTGCAACACTCTGAATTACCTTTGTTACTTCAATCATCTGTTTAGACTTATCAGTGATTTCAGTAATAATATTCATAGTTCCGGCAACTTCTGTATTTCCTGATTCAGAAAGTTTTTCAAGATTTTCTGAAAGTGCCTGAGATTTCTTAACCATTTCAGAAATTGAATTAATGTTTGCTACCATTTCTGTAATAGCAGAAGCATTTTGTTCAGTTGCAGAAGTCTGAGAAATAATAAGTTCAGAAATACGTCTTGCATCTCCGTTAAGTTTTCCGATGCTTTCTTTTGTTCCATCAAGCAGCTTATCACGAATATTATTTTTATCATTAATACTGTTGAATGTTGCAGCAATCTGATTTACACCTGCTGCACTGTTTTCTGAAGTATCAAGGAGTGCAGCCGCATTATGTTCAACCTGCATTGACTGTTCACGGATTTCTTCGATTGTTCCGTTAAGAGTATTGATAAGGCGGTTAACTTCTTCATTTGTTTCACCAAAGTCATCAAATGCAGCGATATCGATATTACTTGAAAGATCACCATTTTCGCGCATTGCACGGATAACCTTTGTTGTTACCTCGAAACGCTTTCTTACAGTCATAAGGAATACTTCATACAATGGGAATGGGAACAAAGCAACATAGAGGGTAATCCAAAGTACATTAGTGATATAAGACTGAATACCCTGACTTCCGTAACGAGCAACGCTATAACCAACACAGATCATATGGACTAAAGCAAAAAGAATATAAGCCATTCCAACAAAACCAATTGTAACAGTAATATTCTTTGGTTTTAATCCACCCAACTGAGAAATATGAAGCTTTACAATTTCTTTCTGGGCAAAAGTATCATAAAAGTTAACACAATACTGGCGGGCAATAAAAGCATAAACACCGCAAAGAGCAAACACAACACCAACAGTTGTAATTTTTTCAGGCATTGTAGCTCCGAGACTAAAGACGCCCTTTGCAGCCTTAAGAAATAACAAAGTTGCGTTACCAACAACATATCCTATAATCAGTACAATCGCACTGATTTTTGCCATTTTCTTGAATACATAAATAAATGAAAGCTTTTCTTCATCAGATAATTCTGTAGTCTTTGCTTTTTTCATTGCCTTGATTACAGGCTGCATTACAAAACGCATAATGATTGCAATAGTTATCCAAAGGATAGCAACAATTACAAAGGTCAATGGCAAACCTTCAATCCATGCAGAAACAGGCATACCATGAATAAATTTATACTGCATGAATGACAGCATTGGTACACCGACAATTGTAGTTCCACCAAAAATAGCTAAATAAATCCAATAAAGTTCCATATTAAAAACATCCTGTACAAAGGGAAAATCCAACTAAGGACAATCTTTTTATTATATTATTTTAACATTGTTTAAAAAATTTTCAAAGAAAATTCAACATTCTTAAAAATTTTTTCCAAAATTCCCCGACACACAAATAAATGAGCTCACATAAAAAAAAGCGAAGCTCTCTGTTAACCAGATTGCTTCGCTTTCCTGTGGAATCACCCTAACTATTATTTAGAGTAGAATTCAACTACGAGCTGTTCTTTAACCTGAACTGGGATTTCTGAACGTACAGGACGAGCTGAAAGTGTACCAGCAAAGTTAGCTTCATCACGAGTGATGTAAGCGATAGGAGCTTTGTTGTCGCTCAAGAAGCATTTCTTAAACTGTTCGCTTTTGCGAGCTTTTTCACAAAGCTGGATTGTTGAACCTACTTTTACCTTGAATGAAGGAATGTTTACACATTTTCCGTCAACAAGGATGTGGCAGTGGCTTACCATCTGGCGAGCCATACGAATTGTATTAGCAAATCCAATTCTGTAAACAAGATTGTCTAAGCGGCATTCGAGACCGATGAGCAATTCTTCGCCAGTATTTCCGCTTGCTTTTGCTGCAGCTTTGTAAGCACGTACAAGCTGTTTTTCGAGAATATTGTAGTAAGCTTTGATCTTCTGTTTTTCGATCAACTGCAAACCATATTCTGAAGTTTTGTGTTTTTTACTGAAAGCAGGACTGTTAGCTCTGTCCATTGCTTTAGGGTGACCACATACGTTTACACCAAGTCTTCTACATTCTTTGAATCTAGGACCTCTTCTTGTTGCCATTATAGGACTCCTTATAAATATTTCTAGCTAGTGCTAGGTTCTAGTAGAATATCAGAATTTTAGGGAGGAATTCAAGGGAATTTTGAGGGGAATTTTGAATTTGTATTTTAACTAAGAAATTACGAATTTTTAGATAATTCATACTATAATATGTGATATATGATTCGTGCAAGAGAGGTTGGTGTTACTTTTTGCATTACCAAACAACTCCGAAGTTCCCTTTTTTATTATCTGTCATGTATTTCTAAAGTCATCCATCAATTTCTTAAAAGTTCCTGCGTCAAACCATTGTTGTTTTAATTCTTCAACATTATATCCAGATAAATCTGAAATAAATGGAACTTCATCTTCTTTATAAGGTGTAAATCTGTCTTGTTCTCTCCAGTCCCTACAATCAAACCTTCAGCTTCCAGCTGATTATTTCTTGCTCCAGCTTTTGATTATGCTGTAGCATATATTCCATGATTTCTTTATGGCATCCTTTATCTATCAAGGCTTTGGCTTTCGAGATATCGTTTTCTTCTAGTGTCTTTGTATAATCGGAATAATTTTCCAGTTCCGAAATTCCCATTTTATAAGGCTTGAATGGGATATTCGTTTTTGAGCGAAGATTTTCCAAAATATAAAAACCATCCGGGTCCATGTCTCCAAAATGAAAATATTCTTTTTCCGCGTTTTGACTATAGATTTTTTTCAGGAAGTTTTGCTTTGCACTGTTATGATAGCCTGAGAGAAAAATATAAAAAATATCCGAGTTATTTATTCTATTAAATGAGGTCAAGTTTTCTACGGTCATTATTTTAGAATCTGTTATTTCAAAGGAATTAATTTTTCCGATTGAGGCGGAGGAAATAGCAAATGGTATTTCAGAGCAAGTTTTTGTAATGTTACCGTTTTCAAAAAATATTGTTCCGTTTCCCTTAAAATACACATAAGAAGGATTTGCAAAAATATTACATTCTTCAAGAATAACTTTATTTACTTCTTTTTCATCAGCACAATTTTCAACTAAAGAATCAAAATATCCACTTTTTTTAATAATGCGTAAAATTTTGGTTTTGTATTTTGATTCCCAAGACTTAGAATTTGCTAATACAGAAATAGATAGTTCCCGTTCAAGGATTTCATTTTTATTCTGCAAAATAAAAGACAAAAGTGCAATTATGTTGTTAGCGTCTTCTAAAGAGTACTCGGCAAGCTTTCCACCCTGGAGTCGCTCAATTTGAGTTTTGCAAAAATCGTTTATTATTTTATGAGAAGACGTTTTTTCACTAACAGATGAATAAAAAGCGATTTCCTCTTTTAGCCTTGTATTCTTATCTTTTACACCAAGAATTATTCGAATCTTATTCCAATTTTCTTCTGTTGAAATTGAAATAATTTTTGATATTCTTTCATATTTCCAGGCAAGCTGAATAAGCCCTTCAGATTCTAAAAGCTTACATTGTTTTTCAAAATCTTCTATTATATTAATGTCTGTTGAATCCTTTTCATATTCTTTAAAAATATCAGTAGGCTTTATTGAGAAATTTTGTACAACTGAGTTTGTTCCTTTATAAGTTTTACTAGATTCATATTTTGTGAGAAGCTTCTGTAATATTTGTTTTTGAATATTTGAATAAATCATTCTTTGATTGCGCTCCCAGAATACCACGAACCTTCAACCGGTTTTGTATACTTTCCCTGTGTATAAAGAGATACCGTATTATCAATATGCTGACCAATACTGTTGATTTTTTCTGGAGGAGCTGCATAGAAAACCTGGAAATTATTATCCTCTAAAAATTTTACCATCTGCTCGATACGTTCTTTTGACAATGCGGAAAAGGCTTCATCAATAAATGCAATTCTGGCACAACAAACATCTTTAGGATAGAATTGCATAAGACTTGCAGCAAGGACTATAAAATACGGCGTTTGTTTTTCACCACCACTGGCAGAGCCTTGTTTCTTTGATAAGTCCATTTCAGATTCTTCATCACCTATATGACTTCTGATTGTCATATCATATGTAAAATAATTTCTGTAATCTGAGTAATCTTCTTCTTGTTCTGTATCAAGGATTTTGTTTAAGAACGACTGAACATCATCCGCAAGTTTTTCATCGCTTACTGTCCGTTCAGTAAATAAATCCGGGCTTTCTGAATACAGTTCCAGGTTTTTACAGATAGTAAAGAAAACTTCCCGGTCTGATTTTTCTTCCATTTTGAACTGATATATATCACGGCCAAAAGGGATGCGTTTCAATTCAGAATTAATAACAGCAATCTCTTCCTTTGCCGTAATTATTTTTTCATTAAGCTCTGCAACAAAGTCATGAAGGAAAACATTACGAAGATTTTCTGATTGTTTTTCAACTTTGTTTTTTGCTTCATCAATTTTGACGTTTGCAACATCACGATAGCGGTCGCGGTAGAAAGGAATAAATTCAACACCATAGTTTGAAGCTTCAATTTCAGAAAGAATGTTATATTCACGCTGCTTGTCTTCCATTCTGCGCTTTGCATTTTCTACGTCGTTACCAATTTCCTGCAGACGTTTAGAACCAATGACAATAAATGTATTTCGCTGTTTGCTGGCACGTTCATATTCATCTTTCATTTCATTGATTAACTCAGGATGATTTTCTGAAATCTCTTTGTATTCGCTTTCGGCTTTGTCTGCGTTTTCGGCATTTTCGTTAATCTGTCTTTCGATATTCGCAATCTCATTTTCCACTGAACCGAGTTTTCGCTCGATTGATTTTGACTCGCTGTCGGCATTTTCAAGATTTGCTTTTGCAAGTTCATATTCTTTTGCAGCGACAAGCATTTCCGGGCTGTTTTTTAATTCTTCTATTTGAACTAAAAGTTTCCCAAAGTCTTTATTTTTTTCTAGCTTTTCTTTTGCACTGTTAAAATTGTAGCGTTCTGCATTCCATTCAACATTGTCAATCAAAGTTTTCAGCTGATTTCTGTCCTGAATCTGTTTTTCGTATTCTGATTTTTCAGCATTGAGAGTTTCAAATTCTTTTTTTGCCTGTTCCAGCTGGATTTTTACGACATCGTTTCCCAAACAAAGCGATGTTTTGTGAATCTGCATTTTTCCTGCGGAATAACTTTTGCAAATCATTCCGTCTTTTGTAATTCCGCCTTTTGGATTTTCGTGCAGTTCTTTAAGATTCTGGCAAAGAACTATTCCATTTAAAAGATAATTTGCATAACGACGCGCCCCTTTGTTTGTAATATTCAAAACTGACGCAGCAGAGTTTTCTTCAATCTCTGTTTCCGGGATTTTATCAGTAAGAATCACATTTGCCTTGTAAAGATTTTTTTCATTCAAAATTGAAAGTGCTTCGTGACAATATTCATCCTCAACAATTATGCTATATCTTTTGTTTCCAAGAAAAGTTTCGATAGATTTACGCCAGCTTTCATCATTGAGCGACTCCACAAGTTCTGCAAAAAGGCGAACCTGAGTTTTTATTCCCCGCCTGTTAAATTCATTTTGAATAATCCGTTTTGCTTCTTCGGCTTCGCTTGGGAACTGGCGGATATTTGCTTCAAGATTTTTTATTCTGTTTTGCACTTCCGTAATCTGAAAATTTAATTCTTCAAGTTTAGTTTTAATTCGCCCGTTTTCTTCTATAAATAAGTCCCTTTGATTTTTAATCTTAGTTGAAAATTCAATGAATGAAGAAGTTTTTTTATCTGCAGGAAAATCTGTTTCGCTTAGATTTTGAAGAACAGTCTTATTTTCATCAGAAGTTTCAAAATAATCTGATATTTGCGGAATGATTAGTTTTAGCGAAACTTGAAGTTGTTTTAATGCTGCAAGTTCATTTTCCAGCTGTTCAATTTGTTTTTTAAGACTGATTTTGTCCTGTTCCATTTTATCGAGAGTTTCCGTTCTGGAATGATTTTTATTCTCAACTTCGGAAAGGCGTTTTCTCATTTCAGAAAGTTTTTCTTCCGTCTCTTTTTTCTTTTCTTCAAACTCCTGCAATTTTATCTGATTATTCTGGAGGCTCACTTTAAGATTTGAATTCTGCTGTTTATATTGATTTATAAATTGATAACGATACATAAGGTGGCGCACATTGTAATTGCGCTGGATTTTTTCATAATCACAAGTTTTCTGCTCTATTTCTTCAAGAAGATTCTTTCTTTCCTGAATCTGCTCGAACATTTGCTTTGCCTGGTCATAAAGTTTGCGCTGTTCACGCAGACGATCCAAAGATTTTACTTCTGCTTCTGCAAAAACTGAAGTCTGCAAAAATTTATCTACATTTCGTTCAGGATCAAAAGCCATCATCTTAAGCAGCTTTTCTTTATACTTTCTGTAATCTGTAGTTCGTATTCCTAACTGACGGGTTAACTGTGGAATAGCCTTTTCGCGACCAAAAAAATCAGCCCCTTTCAGTGGGATACTTTTGAATGTAAGATTATTTTTTGATGTTACGATAAGTTTTCCATTTTCAACAGAACTAAAATTAAAATCTTCAAGTTTACATTTCTCGCGAATAATCCACTGACTTACAGCCCTATCACTTTCTGAACGAGATTCCATACAAACAGCAATTACGAGATAATCAGAAATAAGAGGATCATAGAATTCCATTGCAATATAACTTGTAACATTCCCCGGGCGAAGATATCTGTCTGCACCGTTTGTCTTTCTGTCACCATGAATATAAGCAGTTACATTTCTTCCATTATCGTCAGCCGCTTTATTAAACTGCGTGTTGGCAGTAATAAGATAACTCATTGCATCTAGGATTGTTGTTTTTCCAGTTCCGTTAACACCGGTAAATAATGTAGAACTTCCGAGAGAAATTATTTCATTTTGGAAACAGGACCAGTTTACAAGGAGAAGTCGTTTTGCTGTTTTGCGATTTTCTTTCATTATGCATGACCTCGTTCATTTTTTCTTTATTTTTATTCTCAATCTGTTTCAATTCTTTGAGTGTTTCAATATACGCTTTTTCCACAGAAGAAAGTGTTTTTACCTGATACTTACGATATTCTCCTTCTGCTTTTTCCATAGCTTTTTTGTGGCTGATTTTCCCTGAACCTTCCAGAACCTCTTCGCCAACAGACTGAATCGTGCGGTCAAGCTGCTCAACATAATCGCTCATGTGCATTTCGTTGTGGTTTTCAGCCTGATACTCTGCCATATCAAAGAAAGCAGAAACGAGTGCATTCAGTTTTTTCAGTTCCTTTTCCGAAAGATAATTCTTAGCTATCCGAACATCTTCAAGTGAAACATCGGCACCTTTGAAAGAAGTAAGCCCCATAAACTCTTTTTCACTGTCGGCACGGTCGTAGATTATTTCCGCTGCGGTCTGGCGGTTTACCGCATAATGAAGCTTGTTCTGAACCATCTTGAAAAATGCGATTGACTCGGACGACTTCGGATTATAGTCCACGCTAGTCGCATATAAGTCCAAAACCTGGCGGTACATCACTTTTTCAGAAGAACGGATATCACGGATGCGGGCTAAAAGCTCTTTCCAATAATCACCGCCGCCAGCCTGCTTGAGCCGCTCATCGTCCATCGTAAAGCCTTTGCGGATGTATTCATTAAGCCGCTTAGTCGCCCACTGACGGAATTGAGTACCTCTTAACGACTTTACTCTATACCCCACGGAAATAATGACATCAAGATTATAGTAATTAGTTGGTTTGGTAGAAAAATCGGAATTTCCGATTTTTCTCACGGAACTTTCCTTTTCAAGTTCTCCTTCCTCAAAAATGTTCA
>SAMEA3663175__coassemble_44_pt1 | contig 43775 bp, 41 predicted proteins | sample SAMEA3663175__metabat2_low_PE_006 | metagenome-assembled genome bin SAMEA3663175 (sample SAMEA3663175) | pig gut metagenome | biome: pig gut; feature: pig-associated habitat; material: faeces | place: Denmark | collected 2012
AACACGAAGGATGCCTTGAAAAAGTTGTAAAAAATGTATAATGCGGAAGCCCTGAGGGAATTTAACCTTATGGATATTCTTAACATAAAGATAAATAGTCTGATTGTCAGAAAGGCTTAAAGAAACAAGTTTAATACTGTTTTCTGCAAATCGAAAAAAATTGTTAAACTGTCCCGCTTTTTCAATCGTTTCATGTTGAAATTACAGAAGAACTTTCTTACCCTTGAAAATTCCCAACTTAAACAATAACATTACATCAGAGGGGGAATTACATGTTAAAAAAACAGGAATGGTTTGAAAGCGAAGAATTCTGGAAAAATTACGGACCTATTATGTTTGACGGAAGTCATTGGGCCGAAGCACCAGGAATTGCAGAAGCTGTATGTAAAATTGCAGGCTTGTCAAAAGGCTGTTCTATTCTTGAAGCTGGCTGCGGACCAGGACGCGTTGCTGTAGAATTTGCACTTTTAGGACTTGATGTAACAGGTGTTGACTTAATTCAATCAGAGCTTGATGCCGCAAAAGAAACAGCAGATGCAGAAAATGTAAAACTAAATCTTATAAAAGCAGATTTAAGAGATTTTACTACAGAAAAGAAGTTTGACTGTGCAGTAAATCTTTATACATCCTTCGGCTACTGCGAATCCATTGAGGACGATCTAAAAATCTTAAAAAGAATATGTGACTCATTAAAAGATGATGGTTTCTTTATCCTTGAATGTACAAGTAGAGAAATCGCTGTTCAGTACTTTACTGAAGGAGAATGGTTTGAACGAGCAGGAAAAACTGTTCTTACACAGTTTTCGGTTGAAGGTGCCTGGGAAGGTCTAAGATCAAAATGGATTTTAATTGATAACAACACTGGCAGAAGAATTGAACATGAATTTGTTCAGCGTCTTTATTCTGCAATTGAATTAAAACGAATGATGATTGCAGCAGGATTCAAAACTGCAGAAATTTACGGCGACTTCAACTTTGCACCATACAATCAAAATGCAAAAACAATGGTTATCATTGCTAGAAAATAAACTGACACACAAAGGATTTTCAAAATGAAAAAAACAAATGCAATGCGCATCTTAGATAAACTTAATATTTCATATGAGGCATCTGAATATGATGATGACAGTGAACACAAGCTTGAACACGGAGCTGCAGCAATGACAGCCCAAAAGCTTGGTGTAAATCCTGAACAGGTTTTCAAAACAATCGTATTCAAGTCTGATTCAAAAGAAGTACTTGTATTCTGTCAGTCAGCAGTTTCAGAAATTAACCTGAAAAAAGCCCGCACAGTTGCAGGGGTTAAAGAAGTTACACCTGTCAAAGAGCAGGAATTGCTTGGTCTTACAGGTTACATTCGTGGCGGATGTTCTCCATTAGGTATGAAAAAACAGTACAGGACTTTTATTGACGAAAGTGCATTGCTTCAGGATGTTATCTGTGTAAGTGCGGGCGTTCGCGGTACTCAATTAAAGTTGAGTCCTCAGGATCTGATAAAGGCAACAGAAGCAACGGTCTGCGATTTAGTTTTAGAAAAGTAAAATATAATATGTAAAAAAAATCCTGAAGGTAAATGTTTTTTTTACTTTCAGGATTTTTTTTTATTTATACGGATTCTTTACCAGCTTTTGATTCGAGCCATTGAAAAGCCGTTAAGTTATTATAAAATTTTGTTTCAATACCATTTCCGTCTGCAAGTTCTGGAACACCAAATATTTTGTCAAGAACAAGAATTGCAGCTCCTTCTGAAACAACATTTTCTGTTACAGATGCACTTGTTACCAAAGAAGTTTTATTTGGTTCATAAGGCCAGAGGTAAGCAATATCTTCCCTAATATAATTAAGAAGCTCGGCGCTTGCTTTTTTTTCAATTCCACCAACATAAACCACATCGAGATTCAATGTATTTACAAGAAAGGCAATATTCTGTGCCAGTTCCTTAAATATTCCATTAACAGAGCTATCTGATAATTTTTCAATTGCTGCTGCTCCATTTACAAACTGATTCTGACTTGTAGGATTCCACAGCATACTTCTAAATTCTCCGGCAGTCGAATTTGCGCCATGATAAATTTTCCCGTTAAGAACAAATCCAAAACCGACAGAAATATTTCGAGGGGAATTTTTTACGGGCTGCTGTGGTCGATGCTGGACAAGAACATACATCATATTTTTTTCTGTTGTTGATGTACGCCATATCATTTTTTCTGTATAACAGCAGCAACGGGCATCATTATCAAAGAAAACAGGAAGTTTTGTAATTTCCTCAGCTTTCTTAATAAAATCAACAGGTTCGTAAATCATCAATGGAATCGACTGATTAATCGTTCCCTGTTCAACATCAATCAATGCAGGAAGACCAACTCCAACACCAAGAAGAATTCTTTTTTTTGCTTTTGCTTCTTTTTTTATAATTTGAAATACCTTCTCAAAAAATCCTATAAGACCAAGAGCTGCATATTCATCTGTATTAATTGCTTCAGAATATGTAAAGACTATTTCACCGTTAATACTTACTAAGGAACAATTAAAATTCTGTGGATTGATTTCAATTCCGCCAACCACAGCAAATTCTTTATTTAATTCGAGAAAAATCGGTTTACGTCCACCTTGAGGTCCAGACTCTCCAGCTTCAGCTTCTCGAATAATTCCCATGGATGAAAGCTCTGATGTTATTTTTGTAACAGTAGATTTGTCCATTCCAAGGCATGTAGCAATATCTACACGGCTGATTTTTTTCTCAAGCCAAATTAATCTCAGTATGCGGGAAATGTTAATTTCTGAAAGGGAATTTAAAACTCTCATATTAACATTTTATTTTAGTTTATTGATTTTTTCAACCAATCTATTTATTTAACATTATTGCTGTAAGCATGTGATCAGTTGTAGACTTTGTCCGTCGGAAGGAGCACAGATAATCAGATTCGATTGTACACCGATTTACAGAGAAAATATTTGAACATTTAACATCAGCTTTTAATAAAGTGATTTCTATGGCTTTTTTCAAATCAAGATAATATTTTTCTGAATTTTTCTGAACAAAAATTTCCTTTATGTTATCTTTGAAATGAACTGAAAACTGATCAATTAAATCTTGTCCGACTTCATAACAGTTTTCACAGGCACAAGGCCCAATTACCACCATCAGATCTTCAGGCTTTGTGGAATACTGCGCTGCCATAGCATCAATTGTTTTCCCTGCAATTTCTTTACAAGTTCCTTTCCAGCCACTATGACTTAAACCTATTGCTTTTTTTACAGGATCTAGAAAATAAACTGGAACACAATCTGCCTCAAATGAACACAGCAAAAGATTTGTTTCATTTGTGATAATTCCATCATAATCCTGAATATTTGTTGGAATTATAATTCCTTCACCACCATTTTCTTTTTTCATTACACGAATGTTGTCAGTATGAGTCTGATAAGTTGTACACATGTCAGTCATGGTAACACCTAATTGCTTTGACAAAAGTTCATAGCTGCTCTTCCATGGAGAGTTACCATACTTCCACGCTGATATATGATTTGATGTATAGAACGCTGAAACAAGATTTGTTTTTTCCAATTCATAAATTCTATAAAGTTCTACATCTTTTTTTTCAAAAATAGATTCTGTATAAATCATAATGTATTATCAATTGCAATTTTAATTCCATCTCTTCCACTATTTTTTACATCGTAAAGAGATTTATCCGCCATATCCAAGGATCTTTGCAAATCTCTGGACTTTGTTATATATCCACCCATACTACAGGTTGTATAATAATACTTTCCTCTGGCAAGTTTTTCTATCTGTTCAACAATTTGTTTTCCAAAATTTTCAACTTCAGTAGCTGTAGACATCTGCTTTACAAGAATAATAAATTCATCACCACCAAATCGAACTGCAATATCACAATTTCTGCATATATGCTTTATTGCTTTTCCTACACCTTTAAGAATTTCATCTCCTTCAAGATGGCCGTGATTATCATTAATATCTTTAAATTTATCAAGATCAAAGAATAACAATGCGTAGCTTTCATCTTCATCTTTTGCTGAAAGAAATTTACTCATTATATCAAGACCTGATATTTTATTATAAACGCCTGTCAATTTATCAAATTGACTTTCATAAGCAACTTCTTCTGCAACTTCAATTGCTAAGTCCAGCTTGTTTTGTACAATCTGACGTTCTTTTTCTTCCTGAAGCCGTTGTTGAATTTTAGCTTCAATATTTGTATACCCAAGAACAACATGCTGAGCTTCTTGATCTTCTGGTTCAACCTTTACCCACTTTGCCTCGAATGTTTCTGGCACTTCTGTAATATGTGATTTGAACTTCTTAGTTACACTCTTTCGTCCACGAAGAACACTCTTTAATACTTCAACACTTCCAAATTCAAGAAGTTCCTCCTGCTCTTCAGGAACAACAACATTTTCAACATAAAATTTATATGATGCTTTAAAAGGAACTGTTTCGTTATCATGAATATCAAAGAATCGTTCAACTTTTTCGTCATGACGATACACTGTAATCTGATCTTCGTTAAGATTAATATAGTAAATACAATCGTAACCTTGTGACAATGCAGAAATAATACTTTTACGTTCTTCTTCAGTTTTATCCATTGCTTTACGTTTAAGAACTTCGCTAAATGTAAAATAGGCAATAGTTCGAAGCATCGTAAATTCCCTTTTAAAATTATCAAAATTATATACTGTCATAATTGCAACGATAGAACCATTGTTAACAATAGGAACAGTCATAAAATTTTTAATGTGAAGTTTTTTACAGAATGAATACAAAGATTTTGGAACATCAGGAAAAGCTATATCTGAAATATAAATTTCACCACGCTTTTGTATAATATGATACCATTCGCTATATACATCTCTAGGAAGATTATTGATAGCTTCTGTCAGGAATCTTGCACGCCTACTGGCGTTCCAATAGAAAATATGTTCAAGATTAATTTTATCATCAGTAAATACAGAAATAAATGCATCATCAGCGTTATAATACTTTACAAGTTTTTCAAGCAGTAGAGAAATATTTTCTTCAGGAACCGATTCATAAGCAAGCAGTGAAGTACATTCATCAAGAATTGATTTAAATTTTGTATTAACAGAAGCTTGTAATTCCTGACCATGAGAATAGGAATTTTCAAATGAATAAATCAAAAGACATGCAATAAAATATCCAATTGACAGATGTGGTTGAGTATGATCTCTATACTGAAGTAAAGATGAAATTATTGGCAATATGGGGAATAAAATAACTGCTCTACTTATATGTTCACTTCTTTTAGTTGCAAGATAATATGAATATATTGAAATAAAGAAGCAAAAGATATAGTAGATGTAATGCATCAAATATACCAGATCAATAAAAATCTGTTTATTTCTTGTATAAACGCCATCTGCAGAAATATAAAACAAATTATTTGTAAAATAATTTTGTACAAGCAGAACTGTAATCATTAAAAGAGGAACAAAAGAAATAACTGCTATAAATATTAAATGTTTAAAAGAATCTTTACAGAAGTAGAAAATAAAAAAGGCAAAAAGAAATGCAATTCCACCAGACACAAGATAATAAAGTGTCGTTAAATCAAAAAATACTCGATCAGAAGGAATAATATCTAACGCACACAATCCCCAGAAAAAATCTATAACACAGAAAAAAATACAGGAAGCAACGAGAAAAATAAAATTTACTTTGTACTGTCCTTTTTTATAATATTTAATATGCTGGATTAAAATAGTAGAAAAGCCGATAAAGCTTAATATACAGAACATTAGATAATGTTTATCGATCATAAAATCTCTCACCTTTTTATAATAAATATATTATAATTTAAGTGTTATATTTTAGTCGATAGGAAAAAGTAAGTTAATTATTTTTTATTTCTTCCGCCAGTTTCTGTGCATTGTTATAAAAAATACTTTCCATGTCGTCCGAAAATTCATTATTTAGAATCTCAAGATCATTCATAACCTGTTTAAGTTCATTTCTTTGGCCAAAGATTACTTCTGAATAACCAACCTCTCGAAGCTGTCTTGCTTCTTTATTTTCAATCTGGTTTACACCATAGACAAATTCCTGTTGCGCCAGCTTATTAAGTTTATCAGAATTCAACAAAGGGAATTTCAAATTCATGACATAATTATACTTTGGCTCAACATTTATTATACCGGCAGAATATAGAATCAATTCATACAAGGAGATTCCCATAGATGCCGCCATAGTTTCTGTCATACCGGATATACGCGAGTTAATTTCAATAATATACCACTGATTGTCACTAAACAATAAATCTACCTGAGCAATTCCTGAGAGCTTTAAAAGATTTGCAAGACGAAGCATTTCGTTTTTTAACTCTGGTATTTTATACTTTTCAGCTGTAACAGGGCCAAGTTTTACATTCTGTTTCGGACTTGTTAGACCAAACTGATTTACGCTATTTATAAGAGGATCTGTTACAGTGTAATTTCCTTCACTACCATAAATTTCAATTCCAAATGATGACCCTTGTAAAAATTCTTCAACAAGACGATCACCATTATTTTTTTTGGAAAGAAGAATATGCTTCGCTTCTGCATAAGTATTTACTACATCCATTCCAAATGAAGAAAGCCCGAGGGTGTCCTTAATAACAAGTGGAAGCTTTAATTTTGCAATTTGAGAAAAAACACTCTCTCTATAAATATTCTCCGCAATAACCAGTTTACTGCGTTCTGCATAAAACATTTCATGGTGGACATAAACACCATCTGCACAGTTAAAACTATTCTGCTTCAGAAACTGATGAGTTCTAAATTTATCAAAACAGATTTCAGAAGTTTCAAGACTATGACATATTGTCTTAATTTTTTTACATCTAAGCACATCAGCAATCATTGAATCTTTGATACTCATCCAATCAAATGGTTGTGTCCAATATGTAACTGCGATTGCAATATCAGGATTTTGATTACAGATTAACTCTGCAATATTTTCAACTGACGACTGAGACTGTTCAACAAAAACGTATTTCACATTCTGAGATTTTATATCACAACCATCGTCATACAAAAACATTCCAGGTTTCTGCATTACCACTACAAATGCAAACTGAGGATATTTAGCTTTTAACATATCCCATTGAGAAGTGCAGGAAGGAAGCATTTTAAAATCCATTTTTCCTGATGCATAATGATTTGAATTTGTAGAGTAAAATACAATTTTCATTTAATTACTTCTCAAAATAGGAATCAAATTTATCGTCAATATCTACGGAACCATTTTCCCGTTTTGCTTTCATATTGACATATTCTTCTTCATCATCTTCCGTTTCAAACTGATCAAAATCCTCTGCAGGACGGGCAGGCATAAGAATTGCAGTCAAGATATAAATCCAAATCCCACTTGTTCCTGCAAAAACAAGAATGATAAAAATCATTCTGACGAACAACGGATCTATATTGAAATATTCTCCAAAGCCACCACAAGTTCCTGTAAAGATTTTATTTTTTGTCGATTTATAAATTTTTTTTGCCATAAGTTCACCTATTTACCAAAGGAGATTTTAACATCACCCATCCCGACTTTTACAAAGAAATGATTTTTCTTTTTTGAATCTGTAATTATTTCGCTGAAACCATTACGTTTTTCATCCCCGTAATGAACAGTTCCCATTCCGATTTTTGTATCGCAGGAATATGTTCTTGAAGTTCCTGTTGTTCTAACTTTTATCGATCCCATTATACAATCAATCTTTGTATAACCTTTTAAGGTTCCGCTAACATCTATTGAGCCCATTGAGCAACGGATGTTTGTTGACTGTGAAGTAATACCTTCAGCAATCAATTCTCCTGCAGAAAGATCAATAATTGTTTTCTCTGCACTGATACTTAAATCACTTGTTGTCAATTGACCTGCACCAAGTGATAGTTTCAAATTTTCAACATATGCACCAGCTGGAACTGTAATAAGAACTCTTGGGCACCATTTATTCTTAATTGAGTGCCCATATTTTTTAAGATTACTATGAATTTTTTTATTTTCGATTATTAAAGTTCCTGCATCATTTATTTCACATCTAAAATCTTTTTTGGAGATTCCCTTTGTTTCAACTTTATATGTCTTTCCAGATTTTATACAGAACTGCCCGGCTCCAACAACTATTCCAAGATTTACTACTTCAGTTTCCTTAAACTCAAAAAGCATTTTTTCCTGAGAATAATCAAACCCATTTTTTTCTGAATATGTTTTTTCTTCATCAGTAAATTTATCTTCTTCGTCTTCATCTACCGTTTCATATTTTATACCGTCTTCTGTTTCTCCTTTTGTTTTCTTCGATTTTTTCTTTGTAATTTTTGCTGGTACACATTCAAAATTATCAACAATTGTTCTCGCCAGTGTTTCAGGATCTCCCAGTTCATCAATTACTTTATCATCGTCATCAGCATCATCAAAATAATTTGAATAATACTCCAATGCTTCTTTACGTTCCTCTGCTGTAAGCGCCTGAATATTTTTTTCTACGATTGCTAAATACTGTTTCTTTGTCATTTTGATAACCCCTTACTTTCCTAATAAAATTGAATCTATTTCCTTTCGATAATCAGCCCAGGCTTTTCTATATTCATTAAGCAGAACATTTCCTTCGGAAGTGATTTTATAATAACGCCTGTTTCGTCCATCAAAAGCCTTGTCATAAGTTTCAAGATATTCCTCTTTCTGAAGTCTTCGCAGAACCGGATAAAGGGAACTTTCAGATACATCAATTACTTGTCTGACATCCTGTGTTATTTTATAACCGTAAGTTCCTTCTTTAGTTTCCTTTGCAACAACTGAAAGCACAATTGCATCTAGCATATTTGTACCTGCATTGAAGTTCATTAAAACCTCCATACTTATAAATTCACAATATTATTTAATGATATATACTATATGAAATATAATATTATTCGTCAAGCAAAAAAAATCCCGGAACCTTACAGCTCCAGGATTATAATTTTCTATTGTTCTATTTATTTTGAAACAATTTCACCTGCACGTTTAAGTGCATCTGTGATATTATCAAAAATGTTTTCACGACCAAGTTTATCAGCCATTCCAGTTTTTTCACAAAGCATATAAGGCTGTGTATGAATTCCTGACAAAACAATTTTAATACCTTTTCTGTCGCAGGCTGCCTTACACTGTTCAAGTGCCTGAAGACCACCGGCATCAAGATAGATTGTATTACGCATTCTCAAAACAAGAACCTTTGCATCGGCCCCTGCCCTTTCTGTTGCAAGTTCAAATTTACGAACAGTACCAAAAAATAAAGGACCTTCAATTTCAAATACAAGAACACCTTTAGGAATATCAAGGTTTTCAGCAGGCTGATCTTTTTTAATTCCTCCAGTTATGATTGCACGTTCATCCTGAACGTTAGAGAGATCAATCATTTTCTTAATAAAGAAGAAGGCAGCAAGTCCAAGACCAACAGCAATGGCAACTGTAAGATCAACAAATACTGTAATAAGGAATGTTACAAAGAAAACACAAATGTCAGATTTCTGACCTTTAAGCAATGCACGGATTGCAGGAAATCCTGCCATATTCCATGCAACGTTAATCAGGATTGCAGCAAGAGCAGGCATTGGAATAAAGGCTGCATACTTTCCGAAGAAAAGAAGAATCAAAAGTAATGTTAAAGCATGAATAATTCCAGCAACAGGTGTGCGCCCACCATTTTTAATATTTGTTGCAGTACGTGCAATTGCACCAGTAGCAGGAATTCCTCCGAATACAGGTGAAGCAATATTTGCAATACCCTGTGCGATAAGTTCTGTATTGGAATCATGTTTAGTACCGATCATTCCATCAGCAACAACGGCAGAAAGAAGTGATTCAATGGCAGCAAGAACTGCGATAGAAATTGCAGTTGGGAACAGATCTATGATTGTTTTAATATTGAAGTCTGGAAGAGTTGGTTTCAACTCTCTGATTGATGGAATATCAAAATGTTTTGAACCGTCTGCAAAGGTACCGATTGTATCACAGTGAAGGTTACAGAATTTACCAAGAAGAATTGAAGCAACAGTTGCTAACACGATTACAACAATACTTCCAGGAATTTTTTTAATGAACTTTGACCATACGAAAATAAATGCAAGACAGATTGCTGCCATTGCAAAAGAATACCAGTTTACAGAAGCTGCAGATCTTACATAAACAATCATTTTTGGCAAGAAGTCACCAGGCATCTTTGTAAGGTTTTCGCCAAGTACCATCATTCCATTTGAAAAATCAGGACGAAGACCAAAGAAATCAGCGATCTGACCTGATGCAATTACAACTGCAATACCAGCAGTAAATCCTGTTACAATTGTATATGGAATAAATTTTACAAGACCTCCCATTTTGAAAACGCCAAGTAAAATCAACATAATACCAGCCATAACAGTTGCTGTAGCAAGTCCACTTAAACCAAACTTAGCAACAACACCAAAAACGATTACCGCAAAAGCACCAGTAGGACCACCAATCTGAACACGGCTTCCACCAAATGCAGAAATACAGAAGCCTGCGATAATAGCTGTAAAAATACCTGCTGCAGGTCCAACCCCAGATGCGATAGCAAAAGCGATTGCAAGTGGTAACGCAACAATACCTACGATAATACCAGCAACAAGATCGCTGACAAAGGTTTTACCATCGTAACTTTTAATTGTGTTTAAAATTTCAGGTTTAAACATTTTTTCCTCAAATATTTTTCAGGGACAGGAATTTTCCAGCCCCAGACTTTTTTCTTTTCTAATTTACTCTGTTAATGATATTACCGTTTAAGAAAGAACGGAGATTTTCAACAGCAATGTCCAGAAGACGAACACGTGTTTCTTTTGCTGCCCATGCAACATGTGGAGTAACTACACAGTTTGGTGCATTTAACAGAGGGCAGTCTTTAGACATAGGCTCCTCAGAAAGAACATCTGCAGCAAAACCAGAAAGAGTTTTATCTTCAAGAGCTTTTCTAACAGCCTCTTCATCTATCAAAGCACCTCGGGCTGTATTAACAAGAAGAGCACCTTTCTTTATCTTCTTCAATAATTCCGCATTTATAAGTTTATTATTATCTTTTGTTAACGGACAATGAAGAGAGACAATATCACTTGAAGAAAGAAGTTCATCCAGTGAAACAGCCCTTACCTTTTCATCATCACGTGCGTTTGCATTATATTCATCAATGCGGAAAGCAGAACGAGTATTTACAATTACCTTCATTCCAAAACTTGAAGCAATGCGGGCAACTCTCTGACCGATTGAACCGAATCCGATTAGACCTATTGTCTTTCCATAAAGTTCAGTTAAAGGCTGTACCCAGTAACAGAAGTCTGGAGATTTAATCCAGTCTCCATTCATTACGGATTTTGAATGAGCATTGACGGCGTTGTAAAATTCCATAATCAAAGCAAATACATGCTGAGCAACTGCCATTGTACTGTAAGAAGGAATATTTGTTACAACAATTCCAAGGTCGCGAGCGGCTTCAATATCAACAACATTGTACCCTGTTGCAAAAACCCCAATGTATTTTAGATTTTTGCACTGAGAAAGAATTTCTCGAGTAAGATTTACTTTATTAAGAAACACGTAATCTGCGTCACGGATGCGTTCTAATGTAAGCTCAGGCTGTGTACGTGGATAATATGTAACTTCACCAAATTCTTTTAAAACATCATAAGAAAGGTCACCTGGATTCAAAGCGTGACCGTCAAGGATTACGATTTTCATGGCTGGTAGTATAGAACAAAATTGAATTTTGTGCAAAAGGGTGCGGAATTTCAAATTTCCACCAAAGCATAAAAAAGCCTGACTCACTTCAACAGCAAATCAGGCTTTTAAAATTCCTATCAAAAAATTCTACAATCTTTCCACAGGAACTTCACGGGCATCGCGTCCCATATAAGCAACGATGTTAGTGCCGTCTTTTATCATATCAACTGGAATTACAGCAGCATCAACACGCTGTCCGTCAACTTCAATGTATTCAACACCTTTGTTGATGTGCTGTGGGTTCTTAACTTCGATGCTAAGATTCATACCACGCCAGCGACGCTGTACATTAAATCCATCCCATTCGTGAGGAATACATGGATCGATGAGAAGTCCATCATACTGTGGACGGATTCCGAGAATATACTGTGTTGTTGAGTAATAGTTCCATGTAGCAGCTCCAGAAAGCCAGCTTACACGAGTATTTCCGGCACGAGGGCTGTAAGTTGAATAAGTTGTCTGACCTACAACGTATGGTTCTGACTGGCGGATTTCTGCCTTGTCGTTATACGAAGCAGGAAGTGCTGCCTTACAATATTCGTATGCACGGTCACCGTTACCCATGAGGGCTTCTGCAATAACGCCCCATCCCTGTGTATGGTTAAAGATACCTGCGTTTTCTTTTATTCCAGGATTGAATACAACTGAACTCATTACGCTTGAAGAAGCCATTACAAATGGTGGAGCACAAAGCATAAGTCCGTAAGGTGTTGCAAGTTTTTCCTTTACTGTTTCAAGACATTTTTTTGCCTGTTCTGGAGTTGCAGCATTACTCAATACTGACCAAACCTGAGTATTGAAGTAAACCTGTCCTTCTTCCATTGTCTTTGTTCCATAAACAAGGCCATTTTCTGTAATAGCCCAGATGAACCATTCGCCGTCCCAGCATTTTGCCTGGATTGCTTTATCAAGCTTATCACGTTCAATCAAAGCCCATTCACTTTCTGCCTTGTTTCCAAGACGAAGAGAAATATCAGAATAAGTTGTAAGTCCGAGACGAAGCTGGAATGCAACGAAAAGACTTTCACCTTTGTATCCAAGTTTAAGACAGTCATTCCAGTCAGCTAAAAGTCCACAAGGAAGTCCGTTAGCTCCCATTCTTTCAAGGTTGAACAGGAGAGCCTGTTTCAAGTGTCCGTAAACTGTATCTTCGCCTTCATCGCCGTATGGTACGACTTTATTAAGGAAATCCCACTTACCAGTTTCTGCGATAAATGCAGGAACTGAATTAAAGAACCACAAACAGTCATCTGAACGGAATTCCTCTGGCTTTGGAGCTTTTTCGTGTCCAGGGTTATGATCCTTTGTAATTACAGGAATTGCACCACCACATCTAACCTGACCTGAAAGCATGCGGATAAGACGTTCTTCTGCTTCTTCAGGAATTGCAGCTGCAACACCAAGAATGTCCTGAACTGAATCGCGGTAACCAAGACCATCGCGTTCTCCGTTATATACGAGAGAAGCTGCACGGCTCCAGGCAAATGTAATAAGACAGTTGTAAAGTCCCCATACATTGATTGTGTGGTTGATGTCTTCATCAGGTGTCTTTGCAATGAATGAACCAAGACGGGCATGCCATGTATCTTTCAATTTCTGAAGTTCTTCATCAGCGCGAGAAGCATTACCGAATTCTTTTACGATAGGTTCACCATGTGCCCATGCATCACCGATACCGAACATAACGATTACTTCTTTTGATTCGCCTGGATTGAGAGAGATTTCTGTTTCCATAGAACCACAGATGTTGTCACCGTATGCAAGTGAGTTTGTACACTTTCCGTTTTTAACTGCATCTGGATGTTCGTAGTTTCCGTAAGTTCCGATAAAAGCTTCGCGGCTTGTATCAAAACCAGTCAATGGCGAACCACAGAGTGCCATCCATGAATGCATTGCAGCTCCTCCGATTGGAGCTTCAGGATCCTGATGATACAAGTTGTCATGAATTGCAAAACGGAGCATGTTGTCTTTCTGTTCACCCTTTGAGATAAAAAGTGAATACTGAAGGTTTACCTGATCCTGTGTTGTTCCCCACTGGCTTGTAAGTTCACAATATGTGAATACAGAAAGCTTACGAGGTTTTGAACCTGTGTTAGTAAGCTTAAGGCGCCAGTATTCAAAATTTTGATTAAGTGGAACGTAATATAAAGTTTCTGATTTGATGTCAGTATATTCAGATGTAATTTTTGTATATGCAGTACCATGGCGACATTCTGATTTATACTGGTCAAGAGGTTTTCCTACTGGCTGCCATGATGCTGACCAGAAATCTCCTGATTCATTATCCCGCAAATAGAAATAGCGTCCTGGCTGATCCATTGGAACAGCATTAAAACGCAAACGCATAAAGCGCCCCTGTGCACCAGATTTGTAGAATCCGTATCCACCGGCATTGTTTGTGATTACAGCACCATAAACTGTTGAACCAAGATAGTTCGACCAGCTTGAAGGAGTGTCCGGACGAGTAATTACATACTCTTTAGCTTCGTCATCGAAATAACCGTACTGCATTTTATCCTCATTATTTTACAGGGGGAATTTTCACCACCTGCAGTTAGTTGATATTTTAAATTAATGTTACAATGAAAAAATATTTTTATCAAGGAATTTTAATAAAGATTAACTATCCGAGAAAAAATTTTCCGCACTTCAAAATTCCTTTAAATCAATAAAATTGACCCTATGGGAATTTCTTTCTATAATATTAATATGTACGAAATTGAACTTAAAGCACATGTCCCAGATCGGAAGGTTGTGATAGAAAAAATCAATTCCTTTGCAACTTTTCTCGGAACCACAATCAAAGATGATACTTACTTTCATTTTCAGTACAATGATTCAGACAAGCATCTAACCTGCAGAATCAGGCATGAGGTTTACACATTCCCGGATGGTAAAACTAAAATCCAGGATGTTCTTACATACAAAACAAAAAAAAAGAAAACTGACAAAAACGGTTCAGCTTACGAAGTAAATGAAGAAAATGAATCCATCCTTTCTGACTCAGCTTCTGTCATAAAACTGCTTGTTGATACCGGATACACAAAATCCTATAGTAAACATAAAGATGTCATGCAATGGATAACCTCTACAGAATATGGTCAGGCGCATCTTGAGCTTTGTAACATTCCTCAGCTGGGAGATTTTCTTGAAATTGAAATCGTAACAGAAACATGCACAAACGAAGACGGTATCAGAGATAGACTTAAATCACTGATAGAACAATCAGGAATCCCACTTTCAAATATAGAAGAACGATATTACAGCGAGCTTTTAAAGCTTGCAAAAGGAGAATAAAAAATGTTCAGCATCAATCAATGCAAACTTCAGGCAAAACAACAGCTTAAAGGAAACACAGGTCCTCTTATGAATGCAAGCCTTATAATGTTTGCAATTTCTGCAATGCTTGCTCTTACAAATTCAAGAATAAGTCAGGTAATGCCGTTTATGACTTTTTCATTCAGAGTAATTCAATTCTGTATTACATCTATTCTTGGATTTGCCCTCACCTATCTGGCAATGAAGCTTGTTAAAACACGAACTTCAAGTTTTACTGACTATCAGATTGGTCTTACAAAAATCAAACCAGCTCTTTTAGGAAATCTCTGGCACACATTGTTCTTAACTCTCTGGAAATTAATTTTTATCGTTCCAATTTCCATTATTATTTCAATTCCTTTTTCAATAGCAATTTTCAATGTATTAGATTTAGGAAACATCGATTGGACAACTGTAGATCCTAACAGATTTGCTCCTGAGAATTTTAATATTGAAGAAATGTCACAGAATATTCTCAATGAGGTACAGCAGTTTTTTGAAACTCATTATGTTCTTGCAATTTTACTCGGACTTTTATTTATCGGCCTTGCGATTATTACAATAATCAAAGGCATCCAATATTCCCAGATGTTCATGGTACTTGCAGAATCAGCTCTCGAAAATAAAAAAGTTTCAGTTCCAAAAGCAATGAATTTAAGCAAAGAGTTAACTAAAGGCAAGAAAGGAAAGCTTTTTGTTTTCTATTTGAGCTTTATTGGATGGATTTCTTTAGCCTGTCTTCCTGTATTTATTTTAGCAATTTTAAAAGAAAGTCATGTCCTTGAAAGTGAAATGCTGTTTACAACACTTGTTTCGTTAACAGTAAGTTTGGGATGTACTTTACTTTTACCATACATCCGCACATCATTTGTAAATGCATACGGCTTTCTCAAAGAAGAAGCTATCAACTCAGGAAAATTGAACCTGGAAGATTTTGAATAATTAAAGGGATAAAAATATGACAGAAAACAAACCACCTGTACAACAGAATCCTAATCCATCTGATAAGAAAAAAAAGAAAAGTGCTGCAGGATTAATCATTTTAATCATATGTATCGTTCTTACAGCATTATTTACTTTACTTACAGTTCTTCCCCATCCGTCTCTTTCAGATTCTGATGATATGATTTCTCAAGATACAACTTCCTCTAATCAGGGAATTTTTGCATCAATGCTTTTCGGTTCTCAAAAAGAAAAAAAAGTAGTTCCAACTGGAGATTATATCGCAAGGATTTTCATCACTGGTGTTATCGAAGAAGAAAACAAATCTTACAGCCAGAAATGGTTATTGGAAACAATCAAGGAACTTGAAAAGGATGAAAGAAACAAAGGTATCATGCTTATCCTGGATTCTCCAGGAGGCGCAGTTTACGAATCTGACGAAGTATATCTTGCCTTATCACACTATCAGTCAACACGCAAGCCTGTCTGGTCTTACATGACTCATTTGGCTGCCAGCGGAGCTTATTATATTTCCTGTGGTTCAGAATATGTGTGCGCAAACAGAAATACACTTACAGGCTCAATCGGAGTCATTGCAGGTCAGTCAGTTGATGCCACAGAATTAATGAACAATGTAGGAATTAAATCAAAAACATTCACTGCAGGCAGAAACAAAAACATGCTGAACTTCAACTGTCCTCTTACTGAAGAACAGGAAGCCATCATGCAGTCAATTGCCGACGAATGCTACGACCAGTTTACAACAATTGTTGCAATCAATCGTGGGCTTGATAAAGACTATGTTGAAAAACTTGCAGACGGAAGAATATATACTGCAAAGCAGGCTTTAGACTTAAAATTGATTGATAAAATTTGTTCTTACGACGAAGCCATTAACGCAATGAAATCAAAATATCAGTTTATTGGAGTTGAAGTTTTTGATTACAAATATTCCCCAAAAGCAACCTGGATGGATATATTAAGAGGTGCAATTTCTGATATTAAACCATTAACACAATCAAAAGAAGAAAATCTGATTGAACTTGTTTCACCTTCAATGAAATACCCAGCATATATCTACAACCAGTCTTTACATTCAGCGAAATAAAGTTCAACTGTTTAAAAACAAAAAAACTGCATTTGCTCTTCAAGCACAATGCAGTTTTTTTTATTACATCGTATACCATTGATTAACAATAGCACCTATCTTTTCCATACTCAAAGGTTTGGTCAAGAAATAATTACATCCAAGATCAGTCACTCTGTCAGAAATATCAGAATCCTTCAAAGCCGTTACAACAACAATGTAAGGATTTTCAAACATTGAATCAGACTTCAACTTTTTACATAAAGAAAAACCATCAACCCCAGGCAAATCCAAATCGAGAATTACAAGCCCAGGCTTTTCCTTAGCCATCAATGTTCCAGCTTCAAATCCGTCATATGCTTGAAAAATCTTGACACCCTCAAAATTTTTTTCAAGATACATTTTTATTACAGAATTCAATCCTTTATCATCATCTACAATAATCATAGATTTTGTCTTAGGACTTTTTACTTCATTTAATGCTTCAACCAGTACTTCCGGAATTTCACTGCCGCGACTTTTCAAAAATTCGGCAAGATCTTCTGGAGTTACACGAAACTGTCCACCTGGTGTTGTATATGCCTTTAGATGTCCCGCCTTTATCCAGTTGATTGCAGTTTGGTTAACTACACCACAAATATTTGCAACTTCAAGGGCAGAAAACACTTTTGATTTCTTACTTTTCGAAGCCATAATCTTCCTTCACTTTTTGTATCAATTTTATCGAAAATCCGTTTTTTAATAAATACTGAGTTATCTTATCTTCGTCTTTTTTAGTCTTAACACATTTTTTTAAAGCGCGCATACAAATTTTTTCTTCGGAAATTTCTTCAAAGAATTCATCCAATGCTTCTGTAATATAAGCTTTATTAATTCCCCTGGCAGCTAGTTCCATTGAAAGTTTACTTCTACCCTCTGCATGAGTTATAGCACGATTTCTCAACCACACACCGGCAAATCGTCTGTCATCAAGATATTTCTTACTTTCAAGGTAATCAAGGGCGCGATTGATATTTGATTTTGCAAAACCTTTTGCAATAAGCTTTGCGGTCAATCCCATTCGATATTGTTCACTTCGATTCAAATAATCCAGTGCTTTCTGTTCTACAGCAAAACAGAGTCCGGCATCTACCAGTTCTTCTTCCTTTTCATCCAAAAACTCTGCTCCATCCACAATATCATCAGGGTTAACAAGAGATAAATATATAGTCCGTATAAAAAAAGAAGGTCCCGACACCGTTGTAATTTCCATACAATCGGGCGAGACCGTCCCTGCTGTTTTGATAACCAAATTCTAGCGTTTAGAGAACTGGAATCTTCTACGAGCACCTTTCTGACCGTATTTTTTACGTTCAACCATACGTGAGTCACGTGTAAGGTATCCGTTAGCTTTGAGAGATGCACGAGCATCCTGATCTACCTGCAAGAGAGCACGTGAAATACCGTGCAAACAAGCTGCAGCCTGTCCGTTAAGACCGCCACCAGTTACGTTGATAAGGATGTCAAATTTATTAGCACTTGAAGTTACGAGCAATGGCTGGTTAACAACATTAACCTGTTCTGCTGTTGCAAAGTAATCTTTAATGTCTTTACCGTTTACAGTAATTTTTCCTGAACCTTCGCGCAAGAATACACGAGCAGTTGCAGTCTTTCTTCTACCTGTTCCAATAGCAATATTCTTTACCATGATTTACTCCTAATTAAACTTCCAAAGCCTGTGGATTCTGTGCTGCATGTGGATGTTCAGCACCTGCATAAATCTTACAGTTATCCATGATTTTGCGTCCAAGACGTCCGTGTGGGAGCATTCCTGCAATAGCAATTTTCAGTGGATCACCAGGATGACGTTCATTAAGTTTTTCATAAGTAAAAGTCTTAAGACCACCTACGAAACCTGTGTAGTTATGATAAAGCTTATCTTTTGCCTTGTTACCTGTTACAGCAACTTTGTCAGCATTGATGATTACTACGAAATCACCCATTTCCTGGTTTACAGCATAAGATGGTTTGTTCTTTCCGCGCAATACATAAGCAGCTTTTGCAGCTACGCGTCCGAGGGATTTTCCTTCAGCGTCGATAATATACCATTTACGTGGCTGTGCGCTTTCGTTTACAAAAATAGTTTTCATTGTATATACCTTAACAAATAATGTTTTTCCCGGATTATTAAGTTTGCATCTTCTTAAAAATCCGCCTTTAGTGATTGAGCGATCACTAAGTAAATATACGGGGACTTAAAATATAAACTTTTCAGTCTATTTGGTCAAGCAATGAGCAACAAAATTCAAGATTATTTTTCCTGATTTTTTTCTGCTTCCTGCTCTTCTTTTTTAGCTTCGTTTTTATCCTTGATATCTGCAGCCCCAATCAAAATTGCAACAAATCCGATAAATGCAGCAAGAACTGGTGCACAGCCCTTTAAGAAGTTGATTACATCAGCACCCCAGTGCAATCCAAATCCTGCACTTGCTGGCAGCACTGAAAATACTGTAAATGCGATAAACAAAATACCTAAAATAATAGCAACCATTTTTATCTCCTGAATTTCGAGGAACAGCCTCAAAATATAATTTTCTGTGTGATTTTAAAAATATACCTTCTATTGTAAATTCCGTCAATGTAATTTATATAAGGCGAATCAATACCATATAAACAATGGTTCCACCAAAAATACTGATCATACTGTTACTTTTCCATAAATGAAGCATAACAGTCACATAAAGAGCCAGAATTTCACTTAACCCATAAGGTTTTGCCGTAAAATTTACATCTTTAAAGCAGTAAACAAGCAGAACTGCCATAACCATCGGAGGAATATATTTTTCAATAAATCTAATGATTTGAGGAGGATCCTTTTTTGAAAATAGAACAAATGGGAATGCTCTTGTTGCAAAAATGACTGCAGCACTTATTATTGTTGCAATCAATATCTGGTTAAGCGTTAAAGCCATTTTTGTCCTCCTTACCAAGATTCTTTCCTTTGACAAGCATTAATAAACCGATTCCTGCACATAAAGCAAAAATCAAAATATTATCAGCCACAACAGGAACAAACTTTCCAATAACAATACATATTCCCGTTACAAGGATACCAATTGCAGGAGGAACGAAATCCTTTGATGCTTTTATCTGCTCAATCAAAAGAACAGCAAACAAAGCTGTCAGAGCAAAATCAACACCTTTAAAATCAAATGGAATCAAGTACCCTGCAATAGCTCCTATTAAGCTGCCTAAAATCCAGTAGTACTGATCCAGAACAGCAATTGTTCCATAAAAGCGACCAGGATTTGCATTTTCTGGAAGTGGTGTTGAAGTCATTAGGGCATAAGTTTCATCAGTAAGTGCAAAAATAAGATAAGGCTTCCATTTGCCGGTTTTCTTGAATTTTTCTATAAGTGAAAGTCCATATACAATATGTCGTATATTAAGAAGAAGCTCAGCAATTGCAATACTTCCAAAAGAAGCTCCACTTGCAAAAAGTCCTATAGCAACATACTGCCCCGCACCTGCATACATAGTAAGACTCATAATAGGAGCAACCCACCATGGATATCCGTTTTTTACCAGCATTAATCCAAATGGAATTCCAATAGCGATATATCCGAAAAATACAGGTAACGTCAGCTTTACAATACTCAGCAACGATGATTTATTTTCTGTTTTTGACATAGTGGCAATTCTACAACTTTTTTTCTATTCTTTGATATGGTCAAGAGCATTTATATTTCCAGAAAGGTACTCTTCAATTGCAGCCTGGCTCATTGGTTTTCCACGAAGGAAGCCTTGAACAGTTTTACAGTTTAATTCCTGAAGAATTTTAAGCTGATCGACTTTTTCAACACCCTCTGCAATTGTATCAAGTCCCATTTTGGTAACCATAGAAATAATGGAATTAGTAATATTTTCTGAAACACCATTTTTTTCAGTAATCGACTGAATAAATGATTTATCAATTTTAAGTGTAGTCAACGGAAGAATCTGAAGATATCTTAAAGAAGAATATCCTGTTCCAAAATCATCAAGTGAAATTCTAAAACCACGACGCTTTACTTCATCAAGCACAGCCACAGCCTTGTCAGTATCATCAATTAAGACACCCTCAGTAACTTCAATCTCTACATGAGTAGGCTCAACGCCAGATTCCCTTGCAATCTGATCCAATGTAAAGAGGAAGTCATCATCCATAAGTTGAACAGGAGATACATTTACTGACATAACTCCATTATAGGCGAATTTTTCTTCCCATTCTCGCTGGCAGGTAAAGGCCTTTTTCAAAACCCATGCTCCAAGAATTTTAATAAAACCGCTTTCTTCTGCAACAGGGATAAAATCCTCAGGTGAAATTTTTCCAAGCTCTGGTTCATTCCAACGAAGAAGTGCTTCAAATCCACGAAGTTCATTTGAAGAAATATCAAATTGAGGCTGAAAGAACAATTCAAACTCGCCGTTATCGAATGCAGCAGGCATTTTTGTTTTATACATCATGCGCCGTAAAAATTCCTTCTGAAGCTCAGGTGTGAACATCAACACACGGTTTTTACCGGCTTTCTTTGCATCATGCATCGCAAGGTCAGCAAATTTTACCAAATCCTCTTTTTCAGAAGTATTATCCGGGTAAACGGAAATTCCACCTGAAGCATTTACATTCTCAGAATTAAGCGCTTCCATTACTGCATCACTTATTGTATACAAACTGTCAGCTAAGGAAAGATTCTTTGCTACAAGAATAAATTCATCACCGCCAAAACGGTAGACATCTATATTTTTATTTTCAAAAGATTTGAATATGCGGGCAGCCTTAATCAAAAGGCGGTCACCAGCCTGCTGGCCTTTTGAATCATTAATCTGTTTAAGATTATCCAGGTCAAAGGAAATAAGTCCGAATTTTGTAGATGTCTGATCTGCCTCATCCACAACGCTCTGAAATTTTTTATAAAACTGAAAGCGATTTGGCAAAGTCGTAAGAGTATCTGTTACAAGTGAAAGTTTAAGCTGCTCAGTATAACTTACTTTTGCAGTAATATCAGTCAAAGTTGCAACTACAAGTTTGTCAGTTGCAGTCTGAAGCTCAAATGAAAACCATGCCTGTTTTTTTTCAGAATAATAAGTTTCAGCGAAAAGCTCTTTTGTCTCAACTGCCTTCTGAGCCATTTCCAGCCAGTGCATTCCATTCTCAAGCATTGAAACCGCACAAGTCAAAGTAGTACCTGTTTTTAGGTTCGCAATAATTCTTGAAAATTCAGGATTAACATACAGTACTTCAAAATCCTCTGCAACACCATTATTAAACATTGGCTTTAACGCAATAAGAGGAATTTTCACGCAATCGATAATTTCTCTAAAAGTAAAATCGCTTAACACGCTTCTATTTTACAAAAATTAGCAACATTTGTCAAAATATGCAAATTTTTCAATAATATTCTATGCATTTTCAACAAAATAAACCGTAACATTCACTTAATCCCATAGTTTAAATACCGATAATAAAGAGATAGATTTTACAAATCTGTATTCCCCATTTTTTTGATTTAATATATAGAAGGAATTTTATCATGAGACTTTCATCGTTTTTTTTCAAAAAAGCATTACTTTTTACAATTGTTCTTAGCTTTATTACATGTTCAATTTGTGCTCAGCAGCTTGAAACAATAGATGAAGGTCCTAAAAAATTTGAATATAAATATAAGGAAAATGACAGCTATCGCATTCTCTCAACTGTAGAAGAAGATGTCTTCGTTAACGGCACAAAACATCATTCTGCTGAAATTGTGAATCGTATAAGTGTAAAAGTTCATGATGTAAATGAAGAAAAAATGACTGCTATCAACGAAGGCACATTCATGACAACAGAAAATTCTGTTATGGCATTTCAAGCAAATACAAAAACCTTCTCATACGGCGAAGAATACAAAAGCACATTTACAAAAGACAGATTCGGAGTATATACAATTGATGATAATTTCTTCATGCCTACAGTGCGTGATGTTCCTGTTTTTCCTGACAAAGAATTAAGTTATGGTGACGAATGGACATATGTAGGTCACGAAGCACACGATCTTCGACGCAGCTTTGGCTTACAGAAACCTTACAAAGTTCCTTTCACCGCAAAATATAAATATTTCGGTGTATTCGAAGATAAAAATACTGAAGACGGTTCGATCAAAAAGCTGGATCTTTTTCAAGTTTACTACGAATTAAGTTATACAATGGATACCTCTAAACTCGCTATCAGTGTCATAGAAACTCCATACAAAACTACAGGTTTTTCAAGTCAGTTGATTTTCTGGGACAATGACCGAGGTACAATCGATCATTATATTGAGTCCTTCAGAATTGAAATTAACACTACAGCTGGAAATATTTTTACCTTTGTAGGAAATGCCCATGCAGAAGTAACTGAATTTGAACGAACTGCTACAGTTGAAAATGTAGAAGACGTTACTCAAAAAATCGCAGATCTTGGTCTTGAAGATGTTAGTGTAAAACAGACAGAAAAAGGTTTAACTCTTTCTATCGAAAATATTCAGTTCAAACCTGATTCCGACATTCTTCTCCTTTCTGAAAAAAAGAAACTTGATAAGCTCAAAGACATTCTTTCTGCTTATCCAAACAACGATCTGCTTGTTACCGGACACACAGCTCTTCGTGGTACTGCAGAAAGTCGTCAGGAATTAAGCGAACAGCGTGCAGAAGCTGTAGCAAACTACCTGGTTCAGATTGGCGTTCGTGATAATTATCACATCTTTACTCAAGGGAAAGGTGCAGAAGAGCCTATTGCAACAAACCAGACAGAAGCAGGAAGAAAGAAGAATCGTCGTGTTGAAATAACAATTATGGATTAACTCCTTTCAGAACAATCAAGAATAATCCTGCATGTAATTGGAAGATGATCAGAATACCCGGTATGATTATATAATTCATATCGGGCTGGGGTTCCATCTGATTTTAAAATTTTGTCATTCTTAATAACCTTAAAATCGGAAAATCTATTCTTTTCAGCAAAGAAAAAATGATCAATCTTTTCCCACTTTCCTCTAAAAAAATATGAACCTTCATCTGTCACATCATTCCACGGGGAATATAACATAACCTGCTTTGTTTTCGTTTCACCAATTCCATTAAACAGAAAATCATTATGTTCATTACGAGTAAAATCAAAATAATCTTTATTAAAATCACCTGTAGCAAAATTTATATCAGAGTCAAAAGCATTACTAAATTCACGGGCAAGAATATTTTCCTGCCATAACCTCCACTTCTCTGACTTTTCTTCTCCTCCAGATTTAGATTTCCAGTGATTAACATACATGCAGATATTTTTATTACCTGCACTCATATTAACTTCCATCAAAGCACGCATCTGGGGAGCCTTTTCATTTTCCGTCCTGACATCAAGGCCATGAAATTTTATGTTTTCAATCGGATATTTAGAAATTACACCAAGTCCGATGCTATTTCCGTTTTCTTTTCCAAAAGCTGCATAATTATAAATTTTATTTCTATACCAGCAGTTATGACTTAACTTATTCGAAATATCGTAAAGGATTTTTTCATTCTCGATTTCTTCCATAACAAAAACATCGGAATCAATTTCTTCAATTAATTTACACAAACGATCTAATCGTTCTTCATAAAAATCTTCATTCCATAAATTTTTTGATTTTCTAAAATCACTATATTCAATTCCATCATTATTACCATCAAAAAAAGTTTGAAGATTCCAGTTTGTCACAGTAATTGAATTAGCGTTATTAAATTGGAATTTTTTAGTACAAGAAGAAATAAAAAATGTAAATAATAAGAAAAATAAACAGCCAGTGTTACCAAAAGGAAATGTATAAATATTTTTCAAACTTAAAATATCCTCCAACATAAGATACTTTAAAGTTTGAAAAAATATTTATAAAAGAAATTATTTTTTAATTGCTTTAATAGAATTATCGTCGTTCAAAAGCACAACAGTTGGATTCCACTGGTCTGCTTTAGATTCTTCAATTGTTGTATAAGTTACGATGATTACTTTGTCACCAGTACAGGCTTTGCGGGCAGCAGCACCATTGAGACAGATCTCACCTTTTTTTCCTGGAATGATGTAGGTTGAAAATCTTTCACCATTGTTTACGTTTAAGATATCGACCTTTTCATAGTTATGCATTCCTGCAGCTTTACACAATTCTGTATCAATGCTGATTGAACCTTCGTAGTTAAGATTTGCATCTGTTACGGTTGCTCTATGTAATTTTGCTTTTAAAACTGTAATGTCCATATTTTTCAAAACCTCATTATTCTTTATTTAATTCCAGAGCTTTCTTAATTCCTAATAATACAAGCTCTGGGGAAATTTCGTCAAACAGTTTTGTTTCTTCAAAGATTCTTGAAAAGCCACCTGTTCCAAGAACGAGAGGTTTCTTTCCGTTAAAGATTGAAGTTGTGTACTGACTGCAAAGTTCTTTTAGACCACCAAGGTGGATGTAAAAAATTCCAGACTGAATTGCCTCGATTGTATTAGTACCGAGACTGTGTTCCGGTTTTGTAATTTCAACCATCGGAAGTTTTGCCGTTTCATTTGCAAGAGCCTCAACACTGATTCTGAGACCTGGAATAATTGCTCCTCCAAGATATTCTTTATCTTTTGTAACAACATCAATTGTTGTAGCAGTTCCCATATCGATTACAATGAGATCAGTTTCTGGATGAAGTGACACAGCACCAATTGCAGCTGCAATTCTGTCTGCACCGATTTCTTTTGGATTTGCGTAACGAAGTTTAAGACCAGTCTTGATTCCCGCCTGAATAAAAAGTGCACGACAGTTAAAATATTTTGTAAAGGCACTCTGCAAAGAATAGTTGATCGATGGAACAACGGAACAAACTCCAATACGCTGAATCTTCTGCCAATGAAATCCATTTTCACGGATTACACTTCTAAAGAAAAGTCCAAGCTCATCAGAAGAAGTTCCCATGTGAGTTGTTCTCCTGAACTGCAGAACAAGTTTTCCGTCCTCATCAAAAAGACCACCTGTAATCTGTGTATTACCAACATCTACCGTTAAAATCATATAAGCTCCAGTAATGTATTACCAAGTTCAGTTAAGTTTTTTACCTGTGCAACCGCTTTCATTGTATTTGAATAAATTACACAAGGATGTTCAAAAGTGCTGATTTCGCTTAAATCATTAGATACCACATAATCAGGCACAAGTGTCTTATCTTCGTGTGAAGAAAAAATTTTGGACACAGCTTCTTGTCTTTCTACGATTGTTGCATTTGACGTAAGTTTAAAAGCTACAACTTTTGTTTTAACACCGCACCAGCTTTTTATGCTGTCAATAAGCTTCGGATTTTTTTTCATTTTTATTGAAAGTTCAGTACCAGCTGGCACTTTCGAAAAACTTCCTACAGAATATTCTTTACCGTCAACTACAATGCAGTATGGGGAATAATCACTTACCGCAGCCGCATGAATTACAGCATCATATTTTTGTGACTTACATTCTTCCTCAAGAACAGCGGCAAGCTCTGCAAATGTTTTATAAGTAATACATTTTGCTTTCGATGGTTTTATTGCTCTTTCACTTAAAATCTCAGTAACTTCATTTCCTGCAAGAAAGAACAAATCAGATAAAAATGCAGATGTTTTTCCAGTACTAAAATTACAGACAGCGCGTACATTATCTATAGGCTCAATTGAACCGCCACCAGTTACAAGAATCTTCATTCTGCTACCCATTATTTTTCCAGAGCTTTTTTAATAAACTCAAAAACATCAGCTGGTTCAAGAAGCCTGCCAACACCAGTTGTGCCGCACGCAAGTTCTCCTTCACCACAAGGGAGAATCTGCGCGCCCCACTGTTCAAGTTTTTTCAAAGACTCCTGCACTGATGGATGACGGAACATCTGCGTATTCATGGCAGGAGCAATCAGCAAAGGTTTATTAAAATTGTTAGCAAGGCATACCGCACCAAACAGGTCATCAGAAAGACCGCATGCAAGACGATTGATTGTATTTGCACTTGAAGGATATGAAATAATTAAATCGGCCCAATTCTGCGCAAGATGAATGTGAGCAATGGGATCGTCATTATCAAACATTGATGTTTCAAGTTTATTATGACTCAAACCTTCAAAGCTTGCTTTTCCTACAAACTTAAGAGCATCTTCAGTTGCAATGACGCGGACATTGTAATCATTTTTTGTAAGAAGACTTATCAAAGTACAAGCCTTAAAACAACTGATGGAACCTGTAACATTCAACAAAACATTCTTTGCCATAATTTCTCCTTTACTTAATCTTTCTGCAGGAACTAAAAAATTCCTCAACCATTTTTTATCTTTCAAGGTTATCGATTAATCTTACTTCTTCAAGGAACACTGCTGCGTAAATTCGATTATCCTTAATTGTAACGTAATCAACTTTAAATCCTGCATTTTCAAGAGCCTTAGTAATTTCAGCTTCACTTCCACCTGCTGCAAGAATCTCATGGAATTTTGGAGCCAGTGCAAGACCTGCAGGAGAAAGCTTCCTGTTGCGGCTTGAAATTGCAAGTCCATTTTCTTCACGAACAATCGGACAAGGAATAAGCTTAACATCCATAAAGAATGCCTGAACCATTCCTTCAAGCAGCTTGAACTGCTGATAATCTTTTTCACCGAAGTAAGCATTTGTCGGACGGACAATATTCAAAAGCTTCATTACAACTGTAAGCACGCCGTCAAAATGTCCGGGACGTTTTGCACCACAGAGTTCCTTACTGAAATCTTTTTCAGTAAGCATATATTTGTAATCGTCCGGATACATCACAGGATAAGTTGGAGCAAAAAGATAATCAACACCAGCCTTTTCAAGAAGGGCGCAGTCATCATCAAAGTTTGCAGGATAAGTTTCAAGATCTTTTTTATCATTAAACTGTGTCGGATTAAGATAAACGCTTACGACACTAACATCGTTTTCTTTAATTGCCTTCTGGATCAAAGAAAGATGTCCATTGTGAAGACCGCCCATTGTTGGGACAAAGCCGACTGATTTATTTTCTAAAGATTTTCTGATCTGTTTAAATTCTTCTGCTGTTTTAATTACTTTCATATTTTCCTCGATTTAATTTTGTATAAAGATTCTTTCACAGGGAATTTTTATTGACCGGATTATTTTATTTCATCTCCTGCAGGGAATGTGCTGCCTGCAACATCCGCAGCATAGGCATTGAATGCACCTTTAATAAGTTCGCGACCATTAAGATACTGACGGACAAAACGCATTTTAAATCCCGACATTCCTAGCATATCCTGAAGAACCAGAACCTGACCATCGCAATCAACACCAGCACCAATTCCAATTGTAGGAATTGAAACACTTTCTGTAATTTTCTTTGCAAGCTCCGCAGGAATACATTCCAGCAAAAGTCCAAAGCATCCGATACTTTCTGCAATCTTTGCTTCTTCAATAATTTTTGCTGCAGCCTCTTCTGTCTTACCCTGCATCTTATGTCCGCCGAAAGCATTGTAGAACTGAGGAGTAAGTCCAAGATGTGCCATAACAGGAATTCCTGAGAGCACCAGATGTTTTAGAATATCTTCCTGGCCAAACACGCCTTCAATTTTTACAGCGTTGGCACCTGCAACAAGAAGACGGCCGGCGCAGTCTGTTGCGTATTCAAGACCTTTGCGGGTTGTCAAAAACGGCATGTCGGCAAGAATAAATTTATCTGGTGCGCCGTTACGGACACTACGGGTGTGTTCTACCATCCAGTCCATCTGTGCTGGAACTGTTGATTTTTCACCATGCATAGTCATTGCACAGCTATCACCGATAAGAATTGAATCGATGTCAGATTCGTTTACGATTCCTGCAAATGTAGAGTCGTAACATGTGATCATTGAAATTTTTTTGTTTTCTTTTTTTGCTTTTAAGAAATCCAGCGTTGTCATAGTACCTGTCCTCCTTGGATCATGTCTTTTCTCTGCTGTAATTAGTAGAAATGTTTTTGTAGTTTTATATTAAGCGGGAATCACAGCCACAATTGTCTATGTTCCCGATCAATATACTGAATTAAATTTGCTTTTTATACATTAAATTTGAAGAACAGAACATCGCCATCCTGAACGATATAGTCTTTTCCTTCAACGCGGTATTTACCTGCAGCTTTGATTCCTGCTTCATCACCGTACTGGCGAAGATCATCAATTGAATAAGCTTCGGCTTTAATGAATCCTTTTTCAAAGTCAGTGTGAATTACACCTGCAGCCTGAGGAGCTTTATCTCCAGCCTTGATTGTCCATGCGCGGCATTCATCCTGTCCACCAGTAAAGAATGTTGCAAGGCCCATCAATTTATATGTCTTTCTTGCAAGAACGTTCAATCCAGATTCTGTCAATCCAACCGAATCCATGAATTCTTTACGTTCAGCTTCTTCTTTAAGATCAGCAAGATCTGCTTCGAATTTTCCACATATTACAACTACATCGGCATTTTCTTCTGCTGCGATTTTCTTAACCTGTTCCACATACTGGTTTGTTCCATCAGCAATTGTTTCTTCGTCAATATTACAAACATAAAGTAATGGTTTCATTGTAAGAAGGAACATATCTTTAACAGCAAGTTTTTCATCATCTGTCAAATCTGCACGGCGGGCACCTTTTCCATCTTCAAGAAGAGGTTTAATTTTTTCAACTGCTGTAGTCCAAGACTTAAGTTTCTTCTCTTCGTCTTTACCGAGAGCACGAATCTGCTTTGTTACTTTTTCCTGGCGTTTGCGGATAGTTTCAAGGTCAGCAAGCGCTAGCTCCATGTCAATTGTAAGAATGTCGCTTTCTGGATCAATTCCTGCTTCTACCTTTGCATCTTCACGAACATGCATGATATCTGGGTTATCAAAACAGCGTACAACGTGTGCGATTACTGAACATTCACGAATGTTCGCAAGAAACTGGTTTCCAAGACCTTCACCCTGAGAAGCACCTTTGATCAAACCTGCGATGTCTACAAACTTTACAGTTGCAGGAGTTTTTTTCTTTGGCTGAAATACACTTGCGATAAAATCAAGTCTTTCATCCGGAAGATCAACGATTCCAACATTTGGATCGATTGTACAGAACGGAAAGTTTTCTGCCTGAGCAGGAGCTGCAGTCAAAGCAGAAAAGATTGTTGATTTTCCAACATTAGGTAATCCGACGATTCCACATTCTAATGCCATAATTTATATTCCTTCTAATTTTTTTTATGAATTTTTACGCAACCACGATTACGTTCTATCTGATTTTAAAAATCAAACCAACTAATGCAACTGTAAATAAAAGCTGCATAATTACAAATTTAATAACAACCTGAGTTGCTGACCATCCCCTCTGTTTTCTCATATGATCATGCAAAGGGAATCTGATATCCTTAAAAATAGAAATTTTAAAGAAACGAAGTAGCGCAACTTTTACAAGTCCCATTCCTCCATTAACAAGGATAATTAATGAAGTTGCGAGAATAAGGAATGGATTTCCCATAACCATTACACAAGCTCCACTAAAGAATCCTAATGCACGGCTTCCTGCATCGCCCATCATTACATTACTAGGGAATGCATTATGCCACAAATATCCCATCAAAGCTCCAGACAATGCAAAAGCAATAGTTGCCCAGCCTGCGCCAGTTTCAAGTGATGGAACAAGAAGATATGCAGCAACTTCTTTATGTCCGAGTACAAAATAGAAAAGACATCCCATTGTAATCAAAGCAATAAGAATGAGCATACTAGAAAGGCCATCAACACCATCTGTACAGTTTGTTGTATTTATTGTTGCCCACATAATTATTGTTCCAATAATTACATAAAGCCACATTGGAATTGCAACAAGATTTGAATAAAATGGGAACCAGAAATAAACTTTTCCATCTGGAGAATTTTTAGCAAGGAAATAGTAAAGACAGAAAGAAGCTGCAAGACAGATTATTAAATCAAGTGCACCTTTAAGATATTCACCCCAGCTCTTTGTACTTCTGTCATCAAGATAACCAGTCAACATAGAAAGCCATGTAAGACAAATAATTGAACCCTGCAATGGTGTTAAAGGAACAACAAGAATACAGATGATTGCAAAGATTGTAATAAATACAACACCAGCCCCTGTTGGTTTTCCTTTTGCGTCAGCAGCATGCTCTGTAAATTCTCTACCACGGTCGTGAGGAAGTTTATCATAAAATTTTGGAACAAGTTTAACGGCAAGTAAAAAAGCCAGATACAAAGCGATTACAATCAAAACAGTATATGACTGAAGGAGTCGTCCAGGTCCAAAATTCAACTTGTTCTGCAATAACTCTCCTAAATAAAAAAGCATAAAAAATGCCTCCGCACATTAAACTAATATTAATTTTGAACCTTTATTTTAACAAAAAAAAGAAATAAGGGAAAGTATCACCACTATACAAAATCAAAGTTAAAAAAAATCAGAAACTATTTTTTTTCGTGTCATAAAAACAAAACCAATAAGTATATATATACGCGACCATATTCCAGACTCTCTCCTGGTGCTTTAGCCACTGGGCGGGAGTCTTATCTGAGGTTTTTTATGAATAAACTATACCTACTTCCTTTATTGATATTTGTATTTACAAGCTGTGGGAATAATGACAAAGCCAGTCAATTATATTCCCAGGCCATGGCAGAATATCAGAACAGAAACTTTGATCAGGCAATCTTGATAGCAGATAATGTTTTACGAGAAAAAAGGAATTTTGATGCTGCAAATTTTCTTAAAGCAAAAGCCAGTTTTTTTAGAAATGATTTCTACACAGCAGAAAAAATTCTGAACGTGCTGGTAAAAAAACATCCTGAAAATTTTGATTACAAATTATGGCTTTTACGAACATATTTTCTGTCAGGTAAGTTAGAAGAATCAGAAGAACTAATTGCAGAATTAAAAGAAAATAATAGTGAAGACTGGAGATTATTTTACTGGCAAGCATTAATTGCAAAATCACAAAATAATTTCGAAAAATATTTTCTTAGTCTTAATTCAGCAGAACAGATATTAAAAGAAACATCCTTCATATATAAAGAGCTGGCTGTTATCTGGATGGAATTAGGAATGGCAGACAGATATATGAAATATACAGAAAAAAAAGAGGTTCTGAATAAATGAGAATTAAAACTATTATGTTTTCAATTTGCTTTTTGATGGCAGCAATAAAAATTACAGGCTGCAGAACTATGGGAGCAGAAAAAGCTTTCTCAGATTTTTCCCTTCAAGAAAATGTAAGTATCAAAAGCAATATTATCCAGGTTTCAATTAATTCAATAAACGATGAAAGTTCTACAGAACAACTGAAAGAACTATTTGATCTTAAGCTGCTTAAAATTAATAAAGATGAAAACAACTCAAATTATTTTCTTGATGTAACAGTTAATGAAAGGCAGTTTATAAGAAATTTCGAAAATAAATTTTCATTATTTATTTCAGCTAAGGTTTTTGATAAATTCAACAGGCTCATTTATTCCAACTGTTTTTACTCAGTATCTGACGAAAGTATTATATCAAGTTCACGTCAATTCCAGGAAACTGAAAAAATCATATCAGACATAAAAAACAATCTCACATCTCAGGACTAAATGATGCGAACTAAAATATTTCTTTTTCTATTCCTATTATTAAAAACATTTCATATGTATCCTCAAATTACAATTAAATCATCAGATGAACTTATTGCATTTGCCAGATCCAATTCTCAAGAAATCATATTAAACAACGAATACATGCTGCTCAAATTAAAAACCACTAAAAAGTCAATTACGCCATTTCTTCCACAATTCAATCTCAGCTGGCAGGAATATGACAGGATTAACTACAAACAGAATGACATAAGAACAAAAACAATCACCGCTTCCATAACACAACTATTATTCGACAATGCTAAAACAAAAACTGAATATTTATATAACAGGCAGACATCTTTTTTAGAATACATGTTATATCAAAAGACAATCAAAGAATATGAATTGAATCTAATTGAAAAGTATTATAATCATCAGCTGCTCTCCAATACCCTTATTCTTAAAGAACAACTCCTTGAAAACAGCTTAAAAGATCTAAATGCAATTACATATAAATTCGAAAATGGATTAATCACAAAATCAGATTTATTAGAATATGAAATATATTGTAATAAGCTTGAAAATGAAATCCTAAATTATAAAAATCAGATTCAAATAAACATTTTTGATATTAAAGAAATGCTAAATATACCAGAAGAAACAGATATCTATATTGAAGATTATTCTGAACAAACAATTAACGAAACAAATACCTTAAAAGACAAAAAAACTCAGATTATTACAGACATGCTTCGTAATGACATAGAAATACAACAGCTTCAAAATACTCTAAATTATGAAAGAAAACTTGCAAAAACTATAAAGCAATTCTATTTCCCTTCTATCTATCTTTCTGGGGGAATATCATTTACGGGAATAAGTTATCCATTAACACAACCTGAATACAATTTAAAGTTAATTTTTACCTTTGATTCAGTACCATTCGTAAAACCAAATTTATCAACCAATTCAGGAGTAAATTATAATCAATCAAAGTCTCTTGAAAACAATTTATCTGCCAATATCATTCCTGAAATAAATTATTTCGATAACAAAAAAATTGCAGCAATATCACTTAAACAAGCTGAATTAAAACTGTCTAAAAAAGAGAGAGAAATCTCAAGAAAAGCGATTGAATATATATTTAGTCATGACAATCTTCTATCACAAATAAAAATCAATAAATCAACACAAACATTAATGAAAGAAAAACTGGATATATTAAAGTATGAAGCTGAAAACGGATTAGTTACTTATTCTGAATATATTAAACAAATCATTGATTTCTCAGAAGTTTCACAAGCTTTAATTCAACAAATAATCCAATTCAATTTGCTTTTAGAAAAAATTAAATATCTAACAGGGGAGTCATCTTTATATGAATAAAAAAATCATAATTATTTCATTTATTATTATTTTAGCATTTATCACAGGAATTATATTACTAAAAAAAATGACAAAGAAAAAAGAAATTTCTGAATCAAATATAAGAGTATCCGTATTAAAACCTGAGTATAAAACAATATCTCCAACAATTGAATCTTTTGGAACTGTTCAATATAAAACAAAAACAGATATTACTTGTTTACAGGACGGACAGGTTATCAACAAAATGGTATCCGAAGGTGAACTTGTAAAAAAAGGTCAAATTTTATATGTATTAAAAAATACAGAACTTGAAATTCAACATTCCCAATATATAAATGAATTAAACTCCAGCAAAGCAAATATTGACTTATATCTTGCAAAACTTGAAGAACACAAACGAATAGTACAATCTGCACTCCTCAACATTAAAAACAAGGAATTAGAACTTTCTGAAATTGAAAAACAGATAAAAATACAAAAAGATCAATTAGAAAAAACAAAAGCATTAAATAGTCTTGGAGGAATTTCGGATCAAGCTGTAACAGATTTCGAAAATCAAATTGCTTCACTAGAAACCTCTAAAGAAATTCTAACTCATCAGCTTTCTATGGCAAAATTAGGTTACACTAAAGAAGATTTAATTGCCAATAATATAGACCCCTCATCAAATCCTTCAGAACTCCAAAATCAAATTCTTGAATTAAATCTTCGCCCCTCCAAGGCTGATCTAACTGTAGCAAAAACTAATTATGAAAATGCAAAAAAGAATGTTGAACTAATAGAAAAAATTATTTCAGATTTAACTATTAGAAGTCCAATAAACGGAATCGTAGGCATTACATATTTTGAAAATGGTGAATATATTTCAAAAAATGAAAAAATTATTACAGTAATGGACATTTCAACCTGCATTGCTTCTATCAAACTTCAGGAATCACAAATAAATTCAGTTTCAAACGGAATGAATACAACTATATCCATTCCGTCTATCGAAAAAAAATTCGAAACCACAATTTCAGAGATTTCACCATTTACAGATCCTGCAACCGGAACATTTTTCGTTAAAGCAGATTTTGAAAATCCCGATTTATCAATCAGACCTGGAATGTTTGTAAAATGTTTAATAACTTCAGATTTACTTCAAACATATATCGAAATTCCTGAATCAGCTTTACTAAATACTCAACAAAATACAGCAGATTGCTTTTGCGTACAAGATAATATTGCAATAAAACATTCTGTAAAAATCAATTTCATAAAAGATGGGAAAGCATATATCGAAGAAGGAATCAAACCAGAGGACAAAGTAATCAATTTCCCTTCACCAAAAATCCAGGAAGGAACACATGTTAAAATTATTTAATATTATTTTTTTCTCACTCTGTTTCACATCTTGCTTATTTTCATTTCAGAACATTGAAATTTATTCAAATATCACTCCTGTCTTTAATGATGAAACAATTATTGTAACAACCAATATCCCTCTTGGTACAAATTCCCTATCACAGCTAATATCTATCAGAGAAGAGGAATTATTGATTGACTGTCAGATTCAGCAAGAAAACAACAAGGTAATTATAACTCCAACTGATGGTTGGAAAACAGGGAAAAACTATCGTTTCCAATTTACAGGATTAGTTAAAACTATTGACGGTAGATTTTATAACATTAATTTCAGTAAGTATTTTGTTTATAAAGATGGCACAACATTTTTTACTATGGAAAACATATTGCTTCCAAATACAGTTGAAGGCTCCATTATTATAGAATTTAATAAACCTATTGACTTATTTTCCTTCGAGAAAAATTTTTCAATATCTCCATTTATTGAAACAAACAAACAACTTTCTGAGGATAAAAAGACAATTACCATTGTCCCAGTAAAACAATGGAATTACAACACTGTATATTGCTGCAAGCTTAAAGAATTAAAATCAGCCGATAATTATTTTCTAATCAGCAATATAAATAATCTGTTTTCAATACCTGACTGTACAATTCCTGAGTTACTTGAAATACAAAAATGCAAAATTAATAATCTTCATTCCAAAGATTTTCAATTTTTTCCAATTAATTTTTCAGAACACATATTAAATAATATCTTACCAGAAGACGCCTTAGCTTTTACTTTCAATACAAAAATTAAATTAGATTCCTTTAAATCAAATTTTTCAATCTCTCCTTCAATAGCAGGTCAATTTATTGAAAGTGACAACTCAATTATTTATATTCCAAATGAACATTTCAATGCAAAAGAAGAATACTTAATTACATTAGGTAAAAACATAAAAGCTGAAAATAATAATTATATGCAAGCTTCATTAAAATACATTTTCAAACCTTTTGTAAAATCCTTATATATTGAAAACATAGATATAAATGAAACACAACACATTCCATTCTATCAGAAAATTAAAAACGATTCCCCAATAACAGAAGTCATGGTTTCTCATATCAACAAGGCATATATCGAAATCTCTTTTAATGAAGATATACCTGAAGAATTTATTTATTTATTTGATAAAATTATCCGATTCGAACCGTATTTTCCTCTGTACCAATCTTCACCACATTTATTGTCCATTCATTTTTCTAATAATAATAAAACAGTTAGCTTCGAATATGACAATCTTTCAACCACTGACCTTAACCAATCTCTTTATAAACTGACAGTTAATTTTTCAGTTATTCCAAAATCCCTTTCTAACGAATTATCCATGGAGGACAACATATGTACAATACTCTCATTAAAATAGTACTAATATTCGTTCCAACACTAATATTAAGCTGCTCCTGTTTCATCTATCCAGAATTTAAAATCAAAAACTATTGTTACAATGAAAACTTCATAAGACTTGAATTTAACACAACACCAGATTTACAGAGATTACAACAGGCCTTTAATTTTCTTGAAGATGAATATAAACAAACCGGATATTTTAAACAAAATGGAAAAGTAATTGATTTTTTCCCTCTTAATGGAATTAGTAAAAATCATACTTACAAAATAATCATCACAACTGATGCAGAAAATTCAGAAGGAATCTCATTAGATAATAACTACACTGAAAGTTTTTCAACTAAGGATACTAACACACCCCTCCAGATTTTATCTGTAACCAAAATACAATCAGGCATTCAAATAGATTTATCCTCATCTGTTGATCCTAATTTATTTATAAAATCATTCAATATTACTCCTTCCCTAAACACTTTATTTGAATGGAATGAAACAGCTGATTCATTTAAAATTAAGTTTACATCACTTCTTAATGATAAGACAAATTACTTCGTAACACTTTCAAAAGATCTTTATGACAAAAACAACAATTATTTACAAAAAGAATTAAATTATACCTTTTTCAATGAAAATTTTCTGAATGAAACATTTAATCTTGGATACTCAGAAAATAACGAAACCATTTACTTATCAGACCAAGGCCCTAATACCAATCTGTCTTATAAAAACAAGTTCTTCTTTTCCTTCAATAATAATTCTGATGAAGAAGAATTCCCTGCTACAATTTCTATTTTCCCAAAAATTGATTATACAATAAAACAATCAGCAGATGAGTTAAGAAAATATTACCTGACTTTTCTTTCAAAACCAGACTTCAACTCTACCTACACTATTTCTGTTAACTATAATCCAAACAACAAGCATAATTATGGCACAAAAGACTTTTCAATCACATTTAATGCATTATCAGATTATCCACCAGAATTTTGCGGAGGAGCATTTAATATAATTAATTCTATTTATCCATTTACAAATCAGTATAAAACATTAAGCTTTCCAGTAGATCTTTTTCCAACAATCAACTCTTTCCATTCTGAAGATATCAAAATTTATTTTATTTTCTCCTCAAAAAATAAAAATTTTCAATTATCAAAAGACTCTTTAATAAATTTTTTAACAATATCATCTACAAATAACTGTATTGATATAAAACCTTACGCTATTAACTTCATAACTGATGAGGCATTAAAATCAAACATTTTCAAAGCATTAGAAATTATACCTGACATAAATTCAGAATATTCAATCATTGAATATTGCTGCCATATTCAAAATAAAGAAAACAAAGGTCTGATTAAAATCGAATTAGGAAGTGAAATTTGTGATTCAAACAGTAATACATTAAGTCATAATTTAACATACATTTTCAATAAACAGTAGAAAGGATACATTATGAATAAAATTATCAACTATTCTATTAAACATCCTGTTTCTATTTTTATGTATTATATACTACTCACTATTCTAGGAATAATATGTTTAACAACAATTCCAATGGATTTCCTACCAAACATTAAAGAACATACATTATTAGTTTCAACAGTCTACCCAGGAATGTCGGCCGAACAGATGCGTGAAATAATTACAATTCCCGTAGAAACATCATTCAGTTCTTTACGAGGATTAAAAACAATCAGTTCTGTTACAAGAGATAACTGTTGTTTTGTAAAAATTGAATTGCACAATAATGTAAATATAAACAATGCCTTAATTGATTCAAGGCAGATCATTGATCAATTAGAAAGTCAATTACCCCAAGATTGTATCAAACCTGAAGTAGATATATACAATTCTGATAAAAACTTAATATTAAAAATTGCGATTAATTCAAATCAAAAAACAATTCCAGAAATCCGAAAATTAGCAGAAAATGAACTCAAACATTCCCTTCAAGCTGCAAATGGCATTGGACATATTTCAATCATTGGTGGATACGAAGAGCAAATACACGTTACCTATGATCCTTTCAAATTACATTCATTAAACTTAACTCCCGAATATATTTCAACATCGATTATAAATTCCAATTACGAATTTCCTGCAGGTCTAATAAAAGATGACAATAATGAATATATACTAAAAACCTCAGCTTTATTCAAAAATATAGAAGACATAAACAATGTAAAACTATTAGTCTCAGACTCTATTTGCAATTTAGAAGAACTTGCTAAACCTCGTTTTTCCCATTCAAACATGAACACCTTTTGCTTTATAAATTCTAACGAGTGCATATCTTTATCTATAAAAAAGAAAAATAATGCAAATCCGATTAAAACAACAAACGAAATCAAAAAAATTTTAGCTGACTTTTCGAATAACTACGATAATATCAATATTTTAATTATCCAGGATTCTTCAATTGAAATACGACATTCAATTTACTCGGTTTTATTATCTGCTTTAATAAGCACCATTATTACCTTTCTTGTAATCTATTATTTTTTTCGCAATAAAACTATTTCAATAATTCTTTCTTTACCAATTCCTTTATGTATTTTATTTACATTTATATGTTTAAAAAGTTTAAATCATTCTATAAATCTATTTTCTCTTTCTGGAATTTCAATTTCAATTGGTATGTTGGTAGATGCCTCTATTGTAGTTTTAGAAAATATAATATCTAATCAAAGTAATATTTCTAACGATTCCAAAATATATAATGCCGTCATTCAAGTAAAATCATCAACTATTAATTCAGCCTTAACAACAATCATCGTTTTTACTCCTTTTTTCTTTATTCCAGGAAACTTTGGTGAACTCTTTTCAGATCTTTCTATAAGTGTTATATCTTCTATTTTTCTTTCAGGGGTAATTTCTCTTACATTAGTACCAGCCTGCTTTAAGCAATTCCTTTATTCTAAAACAAATTCTAATTCAAATATTTGTATAATATCCAAACTAGAAAATAGATACAGAATAATACTTAACCATTTATTTGATACCAGCATAAGTAAAATTTATCTAACACTTCTTATAATTTCACTTTTATGTATTCCATTATCAATCTTTACAAAAAAAGAATTTTCCCCTAAAACAACAAGCTTAATTCATTCCTTTAACATTGAACTCCCAACCAATCAAACCATGACTAAATCACAAAAACAGATAAAAGAATTTCTTAATAAATTTACAGACAAATTTCCAGATTGTACAATTTACACAGCTGCTGGACTAGAACCTTCTGATTTTGAAAACTTAGCCGATGTAAAATCAAATCCGTATAATGTAAAATTTACTATCATTTTACAAAAAGCAAACCAACTCAAAAATATTTTACTTTTTTTCAATGACCAAAATTTTACCTATCAACATGATGAAGCTAAAGACTTCATGACAAAAGCTCTTGATCTTAGTTCAACTTATATATACTCATGTAATACTCTGGAAGAAATTTCCGCTTTCTCAAAAAATACACCGGATGCAACTCCAAATTGCAAAATGAAAGAATATATCTTTATTCCTGATCAAAATAAATTAGAACATTACAAAATTCCTTCATCATACATTTCGAATTATACATATAACTATCTCGAAGGAATTGAATGCGGTACTCTAAAAAATGAAAATAAAGAAATTCCAATTATATTAAAACCTGAATCAGATTATAATAATTACAATTCTATATTTATCCATGTTAATAATCAGACAATTCCTCTATCCACATTAGGAAAATTTCAAACCAGTGAAAAAGATAATATTTATTTCAGATACAATAGAAAAGATTCAAAGCTTATTAATAATCCTTCTAAGACTCAAAATCTAATTTCCCCATCAAAGGAAAAAATCTATGAATTGCTGACAAGTTCTATTTTACTAATTATCTTTATATTAATTCTATTATATTGCTTACTTGGTGCCCAGCTAGAATCATTCACCATTCCTCTTATTTTATTAATTTCTATATTACCTGGCTTTACAGGCAGCTTATTAAGTCTATTTGTAACAAGAAATAGTTTAAATCTTAACAGCCTGTTATCATTGATTGTTCTTTCAGGAATTTCAATTAACAACTCAATCATTCTTCTAGAATCAGTTTCACCATATAACGAAATAAATAAATCTGAATACATTAAAATACTTTCATCACGATTAAAGCCAATATTGATAACAACCGTCACATCTATCCTATCTTTACTTCCATTTATGTTTATTAAAACCAGGAATAATTCTCAATCGTCAATGGCAATCGCGCTATGTGGAGGATTATTAAGTTCTGTTATTTCTTCATTGCTTTTTATTCCAATTTTATTTAAAAGCAAGGTAAAAAAATGAAAACACGAAATATTTTCATTATATTAATTATCTCATTATTTTTAACTTACTCCATAAAATTCTTAAAATTTACCCATACCTCAAATTTCAACAATCTTATTTTCCTAATTAAGTATGAATATTATGGAATCGACTCTCAACAGATTGAGCAACTTATTACAATTCCTTTAGAGCAAGAATTATACACATTAGAAAATGTCATTGAAATAAAATCCACAAGTCAATTAAACCAAAGTATTACTACAATAACTTTTAATTCATATGCAAAATATGACTCAACCTATCTAGCTATCAGAAAAATTACAGAACATTTTTCTAATTCACTGCCTGATGAAGTTCAGCCATGTAAAATTCTAATTTCACACACAGAAAATAGTAACATTATATGTACATCATTTAATTGTTCAAAAAGAGATTTGGAAAAATACAAACAAGAATTCGAAAACATTCAAGGCGTTTCTGAAGTCATAATAAATGGACGAGAAGACAATAGTGTTATCATTGAATTTTCCAATTTAGAATTAGCCAATCTTAAACTGACTACATCAGATATAAAACGCGCAATTCAGAATAACAATCAGAATAATATTGCAGTACGACAAATAACTTCAAACTCTATTACAAGATTGTCTTTTAATAATAAAATTAAAGATATAGATGATTTTGCGAATATCAATATCATTACAGATGACCGTATCATTCCATTAAATAAAATCACGAAGATATATTATGAAAAATCTCATGAATCAGATATATATCTCATTAATAACACAGAAGTATCAATACTAAATCTTAAAATGGACTCTGATGCAAATCTAATATCTGTTTCAAATAACCTTAAAAAAATTCTATATAAAACAAATTTAGCATCATTTGAACCTGTTATTATTTATGATTCTGGAAATGAACAATTTCAAAAATTAATAGTAGTATCATTACTAATTTTAATTTCACTTATCTGTTCCTGCTTGATTACATATATATTATTTCGCTCTTTTAATTTCTGCTTATTTATTATATCAATTTTCACCATCTGTATAATTTGGACATTAGGAATATTGTCTCTGGTACATGTTTCAATCACTATTGAAATCTTAATTACTTTCATCATTATCCCAATCGTTTACCTTATACATCCATCTTTTTACATTATCAATTCAATAAGCAGCAGAAAAAATGCTTATAACTTTATTGTCACAACCTTCGTAATTTCATCTTTAATATATTTTCCACCAATATTACTTAAAAATAAATTAAACTCTTTCTTTTCAATTAATCTTTCACTAATAATTTCACTTATATCACTAATTATATTAACGATTTTATTTGAGCCAATATTTTTTAAATCTAAATCAAAAATTTTTTTAACATCTGATATATTCAAAAAAAATAGATACATATTTAACTTCAAAAAAATCGTTCTTTTATCAATTATTTCATTTTGTATTTCATTATTTATATTATTTAGTATTAATAAACGGAATTTCCATACTACTACAAATAACAATATTTCTCTGCAGTTAGACTTCAATATAGAAAGAACAGCACCATCAATACAAAATGAATTATCGCCATTCCTAGAACATCTTCAAAAAATTGATAATATCAAATTTGTAAAAACAGAAATTTCGCGAGGAACATGTTCGATAGAAATTATTCCTAACAAAAATAAAAAAAGAAGTATATACGACGAAATCCAAAATTTACTTAATTCCTACGGAAAAATAAATGCTTACTTAAAAGACATTAATTACAATAAATCAATCAGATTAATTATTAAAGGGGGAAATATACAAACTTGTGAATCCTATGCAATACAAATAGCTGACTTATTAAAATCAGAAAAAGAAGTAAAACAAATTATACTAAACTTTAAAGACCATGAAAAACAATATTTCTTTATCCCAGATTTATTAAATCTCTGTAAACACAATACTACAGTAAACGAATTATCATCAATATTGAGGGATTTTGTTTACAATCCAGTAATAACAAAAGTATTTATGAATTATAAAGAAACAGATGTCAGACTATATCCCGATCATCCATATACAATTTCACAAATATTAGAGTCAAACTTCATAATCATGGATAATTCGTTAATAAATTTAAAAGACTTAGGCATAATCGAAATTAAATACATTCCATCAAAAATTCACAGATTAAATGGCAACAGATGTGCTTATTTAACTTTACAAATGAATTCCTTAAATCACAAAATAAAAAATAAAATAGCAAAGAAACTGAGTCAATTAAGGCTAGAAGAAGGCTATACAATTACGAGCGAAAATACAGAGGAACAATTAACACAAATGTTTAATATTACATCGTTATATCTACTAATATCTGTTGTAGCAATTATCCTTATTTTAACAGCTTTATACGAAAACATAAGAAAAACATTAGTAATAGTATTGTGCCCATTTACTTTGATACTATTAATACTCATTATTGTAATCGTATTCAATTTTGAAATGAATTATGTCCTATATGAAGCTCTATTAGTTATATTGAGCATTTATACGACAATTCTAAATGAATTATATGTAGAGTGATTTTAAACAAAAAAAAAGCCTGGCAGCTACCTACTTTCCCACAATTAAGCAGTATCATCGGCGT
>SAMEA3663175__coassemble_45_pt1 | contig 43541 bp, 35 predicted proteins | sample SAMEA3663175__metabat2_low_PE_006 | metagenome-assembled genome bin SAMEA3663175 (sample SAMEA3663175) | pig gut metagenome | biome: pig gut; feature: pig-associated habitat; material: faeces | place: Denmark | collected 2012
TTCACTCATAAATTCTCCTTCTATATCATTCCTTTCAAAATAAAAAAAAACGCATAAAACAAAAAAAATCCGCCGAATTTTCTTCAGCGGATTAAAATAAGGAGGATTTAATAATTATTTTTAATTATCTGTCATTTACAGCCTGAAAAGGAGAAGTTTTATTAAGTTCCACAGCATCTACTCGATCTGCAAGTCGTTTTGTTTCGACCATGTAACGGATAGAAACACCGCTGGCATCTTCGATTCGTTTTTCAACTACAAAAACGACACTTTTTTTATCCTTGCTCTGAACAATTCTTACAATCTTGTATTTTGTTACGTTAGGGCGTTTAACAGATGGAGTTCCTGCCTGATAACTAAGAACAAGATTTTCTTCTTTATCATAAACATTTACATTAATTACAAATGAAGATTTTCCTGTATAGAATGTAGGAACAAGTTTTACACGATATGTATATTCACTTTCTTCAAAGCTTTTGAATACAATTTCTTCTGTATCACCTTTAGATTCCTCTTCCATAACATAGAGAATATCCTCTGGCTGACTTTCATAACATTCGTATTTTTTGATTTCAGTATAATGCTTAGCATACAATTCTTCAAAAAGAGTTTTACTAGCTTTTGTAAAGGACTTATCCTGCACCTTAAATACTTTTCCAGGAATAAAATCATTTTTTGCTACATCTACTGTATAGATTTCACCATAAGGGAAGAATTTTTTATCCTGTTTTCCATATTCAGCAAAAATATAAGTTTTACCATCTTTAGAAAAACCAATTTCCTGGAATACAGCAACATCTCCAGCAAAAATAGCAAGATTCATAAGACAAAATGTAAGTAATCCAATAAATATTTTCTTCATAATTATTACCAGCTTTGCAATAAGTTTTACTTTATAATTATCGGAATTCTAATACTCGACTTTACTATTATTTCTTTTACTTATAAAATTAGCTTATGACTTTAAAAACTCGTAACAGAACTCTAATTGTTTTCATTTGTTTTTTTCTTCTTTGTACAATCGTTAGTACTACAGCATTATTAAAACAAGCATTTTCTCCAGCTTTTGAATCAATTTTTGGCTATAAATTCTTTTCATTAAAGGGTTTTTCTTTTATTGCACCATCAGATAAAACTGTTATTCTTGCCTTGATTTTTCTCCAATTTTTTATTCCTATTACCACAATTCTTCTTTTTCTGAATTTTGAAAAAACTCAGTCTACACTTATTATTCTTTTTGGACTTTTCCTTTTAGGATGTCAGTTACAATGCTTCCGAATTTTCATTGGTCTATTTAACTTTAAATTTTCCTTCTCAATGGATTATCTGGTTTTGGGAAAACTTGCAATTATGGGAAAGTTACTTGTACTGGCAAGCTTTTTCTTAATCGCTGCAGAAAGTAGAAATTCAACAAAATTAAATATTGAAATGGATATTTTTATTGCAATTATTGCCTGCTTTGTTATCACACTCTCTATTCCACTGCGAACAGCAATGCCTTCAAAAAATTTTGGAATCATCCCCGGATATGTAACAGTTTTAAATTTTCTAGGTATTATTACAGGAATTTTAACTGCAATAACTTTTTTAGTTTCTTATAAGGAAACTGAAGAAAAAATTATTCTGAATTTACTTGTAAGTTATTGTATTATAATGATTAGTTTCTTTATTCTAACCAGTACAGATCTTTTATGGGCCGCATTATTGGGATCATCAGGCCTTGCATTAGGTACTCATTTATTTATGCGTTCTCTGCATAGAATGTATTTGTGGTCATAACCTGTCAGCAACACAGAATTTTTGCCACCAAAGACAAGACAATCGGTATCAACAGGTTGTCAAAATCTTTTAACGGAAGCATTTCAAGTACCATTCCAGATGTAGCAATAATTATACTTGATGCAGTATTCTTACTGATTAAAAATGAACATATAAAAATTGCAAAGAAGCAGCTTAACGAACCAGCAACTGTCTTACCGTATATAAAAGGAATTTTTATTCGTCCCAGCATTTTTCCTGAAATACTTGCAATTCCATCTCCAAAGGCAAGGGATAAAATTCCTATTGTGTAATATTCACTCTCAAAAATTAAACTTGCAATTACAATACCTAATACCAATGTTACCGGACCTAGAACAAATTTACCTTCATCTCGTTTTCGAGCTGCAGTTCTTGTTATTAATGACACTAATGGTACATTAATTCCTTTAAGACGAAGAATTTCACTTAATGTATAACCTGTAACAGCAAGAAGTAAAAGTATTTCAATGGGCCAGTAAAAATGTTTTAACAGCAAAGGAATAAATGCAGTGCACCAATGTATACTTTTTCTAAAAAGTTCTTTAGGAAGAGTTTCTAATTTTTCAGGCTTTAAAATTCCATTATATAAACAGAAAAGTTTCAATTGCTGTCTCCGTCGATATAGGAATTATTCTAAGGCCTTTTCATTTTCGAGTATTCTTGGAATATTAGTATAGATAGCAGGTTCATATGAAGTAATAGGACTTGTTACATATTTAATATTCTGCTCAGCAAGATTTGTTCCACCAAGACGAACCATAGTTTCCTGATTGCGGGTAAGAGCATCCCATGCACGCAATGAATTTTGGAAATGATAAATACTTTCACCATTCATAGAACTATTTCCAGTCTGACGTGCAAGTCTAAATTCTGTTACACCAAGATTGTTTGAAGCTTTCATAAATGCTTCGACAAGAGCTGTATCTTCTTCTTTTACCTGTGGGAAAAGCACATCTTTCTTTCCAATTTCAAGATTCAAAGAATCAAGTAGTCTTTCATAATAACCAGAACTTGCATAATTATCATCACGAAGAGCAAGTGTATTTCCTAATGCAAGCATAAGATTATTGTCACTATCTTTATCCTGAGAAGCAATAATAAAGTTTTTGAATGCAGTATTATAATCTTTATTGCCATATTGAATATAACCAACACGATATCTTACACTTGAATTATCATTCTTATTATTAATTGAGTTAATATAATTACGTTCAGCATTTTCAAGATCACCAGAAATAAAGTAATCAATATCTGCCATATCAGCATACATAACACCTACATTTCTGTCACTTTCAAGTGCGTTCTCTACCTTTTTCTTTTCAAAAAGACTGATTCCATCAACAAGAGTTTCCTGTGCAAGAATATAATCTCTTGAATATATATACTGTTCACCAAGGAGTCTATATGTATTAAGCTGTTTATAAACATCACGTTTTTTCATATGGCGTGAAAGTTCAAACAATTCAAGTGTCTTTTTTAACCCTTCAATTGCACGAAGATGATCACCTGACTCAATGTAATAACGGGAAATGTTATAGCGTGAAATTGGATTAACAGGATCTTTTTTTACAGCACGCACAAGCATACTGTGAACATCTTCGATTTTTTCACGAAGATATTCTTCCTGAGGTGACAATTCGCCATAAAGCTTATCCATAAGGTAACCAGACATTTCTGTCCAGTCCTCTGCTACAAGTGAATTTTCATTCGGATAGAACATTTCTTTATCAGCAAGAACATCCTTAAGGCTGTCAGTTCGTACATGGTATCTCATCAAACGGGCAAGATAATCATTTGTTGCGCCATATAACTGGCAGAGGATTGAATACTGTTCAAATGCATCTGAAAATTTTGAAGGATCTTCTTCTGTTCCCCACTCAAGGTAAATATCACCTAAAAGTAAAAGTGCATCCTTATCGTTAACATGATAATCAAGTACTTCTCGTCTTACAATCTGTTCTGCTTTTGGATAATTTGCAAGATCATCAAGTTCCATATGGACATAATCAAGACCACCCTGTTTATCATGGTTATATAGTCTCAATATATTTTTATACATCATTTCTGCACGATCATATTGTTTGTGCTCTCTGTATCCTTCTGCATACTTAAAGAACCATTTCTTTTTCTGTTTAAGATCTAGTGCCTTATAAAACATAATTTCACTTTGAGGATACTGATTATTTTCGATAAGTGCATAACCTTCTCTATAGAACTTTTCTGCTCTTAGAGGTTTATAAATAAAATCAATTCCAAGGTAAACAGAACAGAATCCAATAAGGAATACAAAAAGTCCAATTATTACAGCAGGAATAATTCTGTTCTTTAACTGATACTGAAGCGATTGTTTATAAGCTTCATATTCTTCTGCAGTTCGTCTTTCAAAATCTCTAGGAACAGAAAGAGTAATATCCAGCATCTTTTCAAGATGAGAAGCAAGCTGTCTTGCAGGAACCTTTTTTAATACCTTTTCAACAACTTCAAAAATTACATCATCTGTAAATTCATTTTTAACAATTAAATCTTCAATCGCAAGACGAACGTTAAGAGGATAATATTTCAAATTATTTTTGAAATGTGTGTATTCAAGATCAGTTAATGTATTCTTTTTTCGAACTTCAGGATCAGGTTCTGGTATTTGAGATTTTATGCGACCCGATTTATCAAACGGATTTGCATCTACTCCAGTATATCCGGCAATTTCAAAATCAGGTTCACCAGCCCCTTCTGAATCAAGTTCAAAATCCGAACTGCCGTTTAATTGACTGTCAGTATCTGGAATATTGAAGTCAGACATACTACCTGATTCTGAACTGAAATCAACCCCATTCATTTCAGAAGTATCAAATACTTCAGGTGTTCCGCCTTCAGCAAAATCTCCACCGGCATCATCATCACCAAGATTCAAGCCAGACAAATCGAGAGAAGCAGGATCAAAATCAGAATCTGCTTCACTTGCTGTGTCAGTATTAAAACCTGACTGCATGCTTGAATCCAGATCAAAGCTTCCTGCATCGTCCATTGATGGTGCAGAGAAATTCCCCATGGTGCCAAAATCATCAAGACTTGAATTATCTATAGCTTCAAAATCAGTTTCCCCTGATGTGGGGATTTCATCTGGAACAAATTCAGTAGCTTCTGCACCGTCACCAAAATCACTATCTGACATTTCAGGTATTGAAAAATCATCAGGAATATCATAATCAGAAACAGGAGGTGCATTGAACTCTGTACTTTCATTTCCAGATTCTTCTGTTTCTACATCTGATTCTAGAGATACCTCTTTTTTTGCTTGAGAAAGTTTATTCTTTAATGGATCACCTGGAACTTCTCTAAGCTCTTCAGGAAGATCCTCATTCATATCAATTGAGTCACCAGTAAATGCAAATTCATCTTCTTCATCTGATAACGATGAACTGTCATTTTCTTCAACAGATACTGAAGCATCCCGATCATCAAAAGCTTCATTTTCTTCTAGTTCTGGCTCTGGCTCAGAAAAATCCTCTGAAGGCATACTTAAAAGTGCATCCAGATCCATATCTGCAATTGAAGGCTCTTTTTTCTTTGGAGGTGGTGGTGGTTCTTCGAATGCCGACAAATCAGGCACACCATCATCTTCACCACCGATAGGGTTTAATATACTTGAAAAATCAGGTTCAACAGGAACAGAGGATTGAGTTGCCGTACCATCAAGAATTGACTCAAGGTCTCCTGCTGCAGCTAATGCGTCACTTTCGTCCTGGTTCTGTTCAAAATTTTCTTCTTCTGATACTTCTTCGGGTTTTTCCGGCATTCCCAGAACAAAGTCTTCTGAGTCGTCAATATCTTCGACAGTGGACGGGATAGCTGCAACAACTGGTTTTTCACCACGTTCAGCACGGAGCTTTGGCTCATTCCCTAATCTGAGTACGTCTTCGCTTAATTTTTTTAATTGACTTAAACCCGGCATAAATTAATTATTCTTTCCCCAAATTTATTATATCATATATTATCGATATTTGTCAGTCATTTTATTAAGAATATTATTATTTATATTGTAGAAAAAATATCTAATTCCTTTCGTGATTTTTTCCGATAAAAAACATATGAAACGTTATTTTAATATTTTTTTAATGGCAGCTGCTTTTTGTAATTTATGTTCAGCATTTGCAAAAGATAACAAAAAACCTCAGAATATTGAATTTACAACACCTTATGAATATCGCGTCATTGTCAACGAAATCGAAGGTGTAACTGCACCCTACCAGAAAGATGATTACATAGTATTTACTGCAAAGGATGGTCCACGCCACATCGGAATAGTTTTTGATTTTGAAGACTACAAAGAGATTCACTCTTTTATGCGAAAAACAACAACAGACATTGAAGGTAATATTATTGACAGTGTTTATTTTTACATTCTTGATTTACCGAAGAACATTGACTCAATTTCGTATAGATTGATCATTGATGGAATCTGGACAACTGATCCGCAGAATTTTAATTCCTATTACAATCCATATACTGGTATTTCAGTTTCAACCTTGTCAGTAAAGAACAATCATGTTGATGAAACACAAAAAACTGACAAAGGCGTCCACTTCATTTATATGGGTGAATCAGGACAGAAAGTTCGTTTAGGAGGAACTTTTACTAACTGGGACTCTTCGATTTATGAATTGCATGAAACAAGGCCAGGTTATTACGAGCTTTACCTTCCATTACCAGAAGGAACCTATTACTACGCATATTATACAGGAACAAAATCCTTTGCTGATGTAACAAATCCAGACAGAGCCTGGTCTGGTGAAGGTCGCGAAGCTTCAAAAATTGTTGTTAATTAAAAAAAAAGCAGAATGATAAAACTCATTCTGCTTTTTATTCATAATAATTAGAATCTGAATTTTGAAAAATCCATTCCAGACAAATCTGGCATTCCACCCATGCCACCCATATTTCCACCAGCCAGCTGGCTCATAAGCTTTGCCTGCATTCCTTTATTGCGTGTAATTTTTTTCATTGCAAGTTTTGTTTTTTCAAACTGCTTAATAAGTTTATTTACTTCTGCAACAGTTGTACCAGAACCTGCAGCAATTCTTTTTCTACGGCTCGGTCCAATAATAAGATGGTTTGCACGTTCCTTCTTTGTCATAGACTGAATAATTGCTTCCTGACGTTTCATTCCACTTGTATCAAGATCACGGCCCTGCATTGCATTTGCCATACCTGGCATCATCTCCATAAGAGATTTCATTGACCCCATCTTCTTTACCTGCTGGAACTGAGCAAGCATATCATCAAGAGTAAACTCATTGCGAGCCATCTTTTCTTCAAGTTTTTTAGCCTGGTCAATATCAACCTGCTCCTGAGCTTTTTCAACGAGAGAAACAATATCACCCATTCCAAGAATACGACTTGCGATTCTTTCAGGATGGAATACTTCAAAGTCCTCTGTCTTTTCACCAGTACCAATATAAAGAATTGGCTTTTCTGTAATTGATTTAAGTGAAAGAGCCGCACCACCACGAGCATCAGAGTCAAACTTAGTAAGAATAACACCAGTAAGACCAAGTTGTTCATCAAATGATTTTGCTATATCAACTGCATTCTGACCTGTCATGGAGTCGGCTACAAGAAGAACTTCATCAGGCTTAACTGCAGCCTTAAGGTTTACAAGTTCTTTCATCATATCTTCATCAATCTGAAGACGACCTGCAGTATCAAGAATAATTACATCAAGTCCATTTTTCTTTGCGTATTCAATTGCATTTTTAGCAACACCAACAGCATCTTTTGTTCCCTCTTCTTTATAAACAGGAACATCGATTTTCTGTCCTAATACACACAACTGTTCAATAGCTGCAGGGCGTACAAGGTCACAGGCTGCAAGAAGCGGACGTCGCCCTTCTTTCTTCAACTTTGCTGCAAGCTTGTGACTGGCAGTTGTTTTACCAGAACCCTGAAGACCAAGCATTAAAATTACAGACTGTGTATCTGGACCTTTGAGCTTAATATCAGTTTTTGTATCACCAAGCATTGCAACAATTTTATCGTGAATAATTTTTACAAACTGCTGACCTGGATCAACGGCTTTTAATACCTTTTCACCTTTTGCTTCTTCAATTGTAGAATTAACGAATCTTCTGACTACTCGAAGATTTACATCGGCTTCAAGTAAGGCCATTTTAATCTGTTCTACAGTTTCTTCAATATTCTTTTCTGTAATTTTAGATTTTCCAGAAAGGGAACGAATAATCGATCCAAATGTGTCTGTTAACTTTTCAAGCATTGGTTACTCCAGAAACTAGCGTTTAACTCTTTTTTTTAAACGAAGAAGATCTCTAAGAAATTCTTCAGGTTCAACTTCACGGTTTAAGATTTTATAAAGACCATCACAAATTACCAGCTTAAGATTCATTTTGGCTGAAATTTCGTGAACATATTTACATGCAATCGCACCTTCAGGCAAATAACCGATTTCACCTACACGGGCAATTAAATCATCAAGATCTTTAAACTTTGAAAGAACATTATTTTTAATAATGTCCTGACCAAAACGGCGGTTTCGGCCATATTTACTTTTACAAGTTACATCTAAGTCACCAACACCGGCAATTGATGTAAATGTTTCGGCATGTGTTGCCCCCATAGCAAAACCAAACTGCTGAATTTCGTTAAGACCAGCAGCAAGCAGAAGGCTTTCTGAATTATCACCAAAAGTGTCCGATGTTTCAGAAATTGCATCACAACAACCATATACTACTGCAATTACATTTTTAACAGCAGCACAAATTTGAACACCAATAACATCAAGACTCGAATAAGCCAAAAGTCCAGGAACTCTCATAAGCTCACGGAAAATAATAGTGTTCTTTGGATTTTCACAAGCAGCGATAAGACCTGTCAATTTGCCCATAGCTACTTCTTCAGCATGACTTGGGCCTGAAATATAAACAGTGTTTCCTTTGTAAATGCCTGGGAGAACATTTTCGATAGTTTCAAGACAAAGCTTTGGACCATTTTTAGAAGGTACAAATCCTTTTGTAAGAACACCAATAAATGTTTCTCCATCAGCTATATTAGGAATTGTAACAAGCTTTTTAACTGTTGAAGCAAGATAAAGTGAAGGACTTGCAAGAATCAAAAAATCCTTATCTTTAGCAACTTCTTCAAGATTTGTAGAAGCAGTTAAATTTTCAGAAAGTTTAAAACCTGGGAGAAATTTTTTATTCTCATGTTCATTATTAATCGAATCTACAACTTCTGGTTCAAGAGCCCACAAAGTTACTTTATGTCCGCCACGGCCTAAAGCCTGGGCAAAACCTGTACCCCAGGCACCTGCTCCAATAACTCCAACAGATTTCGGATTCATTACAAAACCTCCAACAATATATTTCCAGTAAAATATTTCTTGCAAAAATTAAAGATATGATTGTGTATTATCTTTCCAGTCAATAATCTCTTCTGGTTTGAAGAAAAGATTGATTTCTCTCTCCGCACTTGCATCACTGTCAGAAGCATGAATTACATTGAACTGTGTATGAAGACAGAAATCTCCACGAATAGTTCCAGGAGCAGCTTCAGATGGCTTTGTTGCTCCACAAAGCTTTCTAACTAAAGTTACGCAGTCTTCTCCCTGCCATACCATTGCAACAACAGGAGCAGATGTGATATAGCTTACAAGGTCACCAAAGAAAGGCTTTCCTTCATGTTCTGCATAATGCTTTCCAGCAAGTTCTTCAGAAATATTCATCATTTTAAGGCCAACAAGTTTAAGACCTTTTCTTTCGAGGCGGTTAATTACCTCACCAACAATCCGGCGATTCAATACGCCTGGTTTTAACATACTAAAACAACGTGTTTCCATAATTGATTAAGTATAACTGAATATCAATGATTTGACAACTTCCTCAATCACATTATCAGGAGTACTAGCACCTGCAGTTATCCCAACAGTTTGTAGCTTTCTAAAGGAATCTGGAATTTCGCAAGCCTTTTCAATGTGAACCACATTTTCTACAAGTTGACTTGCTTTCTGGTATAATCTGATGGTATTTGCAGATTTCTTTCCACCAACAACAACAACTCCATCAACAGTCATACAAATTCGCTCAAGCGCATCCTGGCGCTGACGTGTGGCAGGACAGATTGTATTAATTATTTCTAGAAAATCTATTTTAGTTTTCAAATATGAAGCAATCTTTTCAAACTCAACAGGACTAAAAGTCGTCTGGCATAGTAAAAGATATTTTTTCTCAGAGGAATTTGATAGTACCCCTTTCTCTATTAAAGTTTCCGCTTCAGTTAAATTCTGAACACAGTAAAATGAATCTCTGGCATAACCACGAATTCCTTCTACCTCAGCATGACCATTATCCCCGGCAAGAATAATGGAATACCCCTTCTCTGAATATTCTGCTACACGATTTTGACTTACTGTAACACGTGGGCAAGTTGCATCAATTATAACAGCTTTTTTTTCAATGAGTTTTTTCTGAACATCAGGACTGATACCATGGGCTCTAATTACTACCACACTATCACTGCTTAAAGAATCAATATCTTTTTCGTCAAGAATATAAAGTCCTTTATCAGATAATTCCTCTAAAGCTACAGTGTTATGAATCAATGGGCCAAGAGAATAAACTTTTTTATCTTTATACTCTTTAAGGGCGACTTCAGCACTTTCTACAGCACGTCGAACTCCCATACAATATCCTAAGGTATCTGCTTTTATTACATTCATATTATTAGTTATACATTTAAACAAAAAAAAAGTCATTGCAGATTTTTTAATCTGTAATGACTTTTTTTAATCCAAATCAACCTTCTTTAAAGAAGGCATATTAAATTAATTTGCAGATGGTTTCTTTACACTTGTTGCATGAAGACCATATTCTGGTTTCCAGTTTTTGCGAACTAAAGAAATAAATCCACTTGAAATAAAGATTGAAGAATAACAACCACTAATAAGACCTATGATCAACGCCCATGCAAAGTCATGAATAGTTCCTGTAGTAAATATATACAAAGAAACTACTGCAAACAATGTTGTAATAGTTGTAATCAAAGATCTGCTTAAAGTTTCCGACAATGACTGATTAATAATTTCGTCAAATTTTGTAACTTCAAGTTTCTGAATGTTCGAACGAACACGGTCAAGAATAACGACAGTATCGTTGATTGAGTAACCAATGATTGTAAGAACAGCAGCAATTGTTGTTGTACTGAATTCCACCTGGAAAACAGCAAGGAATGCAAACATAATCAATGTATCATGAATCAATGCAATAATTGAACCAAGAGCAAAGTCCCAGCGGAAACGAATTGCAGCATAAATCCAGATACAAAGCATAGTTCCAAGCAAGAGGAACAATGCCTGCATAGCATATGTTTTAGAAAGCTTTGAACTGATAAAATCACTCTTAAGGATTTCAACACCAGAATATTTATTAGCCAAAGCAGATTTAATTATACCTTCAATATCATTATCCTGTTTTTCAGCACCCATACGAATCTGATAAGCAGCTGTTTCTCCAGATCCAATTGCCTTTACTGAAACACCTTCAGAACCAGACAAGGCAGAACGAACATCTTCAACAGAAGGATTTGAATCAATACGAGCTTCTACGATATATCCAGATTTGAAATCAATACTAAAATTAATTCCACGAGTTACAATACTGATAACACCAGCAATAACAAGAACTGCACTTACAATAGCACAAGGAAGGAATGCCTTACTAAACTGAATTCTCTTTTTCATTATTTAACCCTCCAGCTGATGCTAACTGACTTTTTCTTAGCCTGGTCTGTCCAGAAGTCAAACATAAGTCTTGAAACGAACAATGCTGTAAATACAGATGACAATACACCGATTGCAAGGCTGACAGCAAATCCCTGAATTGCTCCAGAACCAAGTACAGAAAGGAACAATGCAGCAATGAATGTTGTAATGTTAGAGTCCATAATTGACCAGAAAGCACCTTTGAAACCTGCATCAATAGCAGCTTTACGATCTTTTCCAAGAACCAATTCTTCTTTGATACGTTCAAAAATAATTACGTTTGCATCAACTGCCATACCGATTGTAAGAATCATACCTGCAATAGAAGGCAATGTTAAAGTCAAATTGAATGCTGACAATACTGAGAACAAAATATAAAGGTTAAGTACCTGAGCTACAACAGCATTAAATCCTGCACCCTTATAGAAGATAAGCATAAATACCATGATGAGAGCAAGACCAAGAATCAAAGCTTTAATAGCCTGCTTAATTGAAAGCTTACCAAGACTTGCTTCAACAACCTGCTGGCTTTCAATTGTAAGTGGTACATCAAGTGATGCTGTTTCCAATACTTTCTGAAGGTTCTCAGCTTCTTCTGTATTGAATCCGTCTACACGAACCTGTCCACCAGGAATTGCAGTTTTAATAGTTGGGGCTGATTTAATCTTACCATCTGATACAATTGCAAGACGTTTTTTAACATTTTTTGCTGTTACATCAGCAAAGATAATTCCACCTTCAACATCAAGAGAAAGGTCAACACCAGTTGCCCCCATCTTATCCTTTGAAACACTTACAGTCTTAATGTGAGAACCATCAAGTGCAATTTCTTTCTTAACAACAAAATAGTTTCTGAATACATCAAGTCCGTATGCATCTTTATCATAATATCCAAGAACTTCACAATCTTCAGGAACACCTGCAGCTTCGATAACCTTTCCTTCATCTGTAAATGTAGAATTTGCATAGAAGTTCTGAGTTGCTTCATCATCAACAAGACGGAAATTCAAAAGACCTTTACCCTGAATGATAGCATTAATTGAATCTTTCTTTTCATCATTTCCTGGGATTTCAATATAAATACCATCTTCTCCAATCTGACGAATAACAGGTTCTGTCAAACCAAAGCGGTCAATACGGCTTGTAATTGTTTCAATTGCAGTAGCCATAGCCTGCTGTTTGAAATATGCAACCTGTTCAGGTTTAAGTGAATCGCCTTTTGCAGCTACAGCTGCATCAAGATCAGCACGAATAATTACGTTAACACCACCTGCAAGGTCGAGACCAAGCTTTACAGAGTTAGCATAATTTTTTTTATTCTTCAAAATACGCTGACGATAACGTTCCTGAAACAAATTAACAAGCTTACCATGAATTGCAGCTCTGTCAGCTGCAGTTCCATTATATCCAAAACCAAAGCTTGAAAGCATAGCTCCCATTGTCATTTCTTTAGGAACTTCACGGCCATATTTTTTATAATTAGCCTTTGCTTCTTTTACAAGCCAGTTATAATCAGCAGGAACTTCTGCCTGAGGATTTGCTCTTGCACTATCTTCCAAAGACTTAACTGATGATACAGCCTGTTCGATGGAATAATCTCTGATCTTTTCCAATGAAGCAAGAGCAATTGTCTTTTCTGCTTCAGGGGTACGATAATACCAGTTAATTGAAGGAGAGAGACAGAAAAAACAGATGCCAAGCACTGCAAGGATAAGAAGAAAACGATTACGTTTTTTCATTTTTTCTAAACTCCAAGTTTATTTATAATTATTTCTTTGCTTTTTTAGCTGTAGAAGTTTTAGCTGCTTTCTTTGCAGGTTTTTCTGCAGTTTCTTCAGCTTTTTCTTCTTCTTTTACTGCTTTTGCTTTTTTTTCTGTTTTAGCAGGTTTTTCTTCAACAGCAGCTGGAGCATCATTAACTACTTTAGCAATTGCAGACTTTGTAAATTCAATCTTAGCACCATCATCAACTTTAACAACAACAGTTGCTTCTTTTACAGCGAATACAACTCCGTGAATTCCACCGATTGTTACGATTTTGTCACCCTTTTTAAGTTCACTAAGCATTTTCTTTGCTTCTTTTTCCTGTTTTTTCTGTGGACGAATGAGGAAAAAGTAGAAAATTGCGATCATTAATACAACTGCAACTCCCATTACGATTGGGTTTGATCCCTGCTGTCCATCAGCACCTGCAGGTGCAGCCATCAAAAAATTTAAAATAGACATATTAAATCCTTCCTTTTTTATTTTGTGTATTAGATTATATAGAATAACATAGAAATTCTACATTGGTCAATGAAAATATGTAGCACCGAAGTTTATTTTAAAAGTTGATCCAGTTCGCTGTTAAGGCGAAGGTATTTTTCATCATTTGGATTAAGAGAAACTACCTGTTTCAGGTAATACTGTGCTTTACGGTAATCCTTACGTCCATAATAGATCTGATACATTCTGAACAGGGCATCAGAATTACGAGGATTTGCAATTAAGCTGGAACGAAGGTCAGACAACATAGTACCTTCATTTGAAGTAAGAAAGCTTCTTTCATAGAACAAAAAGCTCTTTAAGTTCGCCGATGGAGTTCCAGAAAGCATTGAGTTAATAAGCTTTGACGCACTCTGAGTACGACCAGTCTTTATCATAACTTCTATATAATACTGGATAATTTCAATATTATCAGAGTTTTTTTCATATAATGAAGCAGCATATTTCCAGGCCTCGTCATTATAATGCATTGCAAGACATACTTTTGTGTGCATTAATACGGCCCTCTGAGGAACGGCTTTATCACCCAGCAGTTTTTTACTTAATGTATAAGCCTCAGAATAACGACCTTCGTTATATAAAGACTGCACTGAATACTGAAGTCCTTTTACATTATCAGGATCATCCTTCAAAATGAGTTCTGCAAGTTGAACGCCTGTTTTTCCACTTACTCTGCTTCCTGTTTCAGAGGCTAACTGTGCTGCATAAAGAATAATATCTTCATCATCAGGATATAAAGAGAGCGCTTTTTCTATTGTAGAAATTGCAACTGTCAGATTCTTATTCCATTCTTTCTGAAGTTTTGCACGAAGCAGTAAATATTCATGCTGAGTCGGAAAGCTTTTCGCATATACATCAAGAAGTGACGAAGCCTTCAGATATTCCCCGGTTTCAACAAAAATCTTTGCCCTGAAAAGAACAAATTCCAGGTCAGATGGATTCTGCTGCAAAACCTGAGAAGCATACAGCTCGGCTCGGGGAAAATCCCCCATTAGAAGGGTTGCATTTGCATAAAGCTTTAAGACTTGAACATCAGAAGGAAACTGAATGACCAGTCTGTCCAAAATACTGCTTGCAGCTTCATAATGTCCTAGAGCTACAAGACATGCTGCCTTTTCATACAATACTTCAAACACAGTAGTCCCAGGCTCTGTGGCTTTTTCAAAGCAGGCAACAGCTTTTTCGTATTGTTTCTGCTTCTCATATAATTTTCCCAAAAGATAATTACATAAAACAGAATCTGGTTTCATCTTAAGCCCCGAAAGCAAGGCCGTCTCTGCATCTGCATAATAACCAGTATTTTCTGTCGAAGATAAAATTACAAGAGCTGGCAGAACAGTAAGAAAGAAATCTTTCTCCCCTTTTCTGTTTTCAAAAATGCCAGACTTTGCAGAGTCCATAATCGCAAGATAGCTTGCTCCCAACCCAGAAACTTGAGAAACAGCAGGAACATTTACAAGCTGATTTTCTTTTGACCAAACCTCAGACATAATCCTTGAGGAAATATTATAAATAACTCGTTCACTTTCAGTATACTCAATGGCAGCTTTACGCATTTTGTTAAGACCACGATTAATGCTTGACGGAGAAGCTAGTTCAAGATCCTGCAGAATAGTCTTATCAATAGAACCAAAATAAGACTGAGTCTTTCTTCCTAATTTTACAGGTGTAGCATCTTTAAGATCCACCTGGGATGGTTCTGTTATTGTTGTTACTGCATCAGGTTTTTGTGGTGCATAAGTTGAATGAACACCAACTTCTGCGTTTGGCATAGTTTCTTGAGAGGAACTTTGACAGCCAAGAAGCACAGAAAAAGCAGTTATGAGGAAAATCGAAATACAAGCAGTAAAGGTAAAAGCCTTCTGCACTTTATTCATTATCTTCGTCGTCTCCAGAAATCAAAGTTTCCAATTCATCGGGACTGGCAACTTCAACTTCTTCAATAAATCTTTGTTTGTTATAAACGCTATAAAAGTAATAAGCAATGAGAAAAAGCCCGGCTAAAAGAATCAGTACAGGCCACATATAAATAAAGAATATTTTAAAAGGAATTTTTATAACTCCGCATGAAAAAAGGAGAAAAAATCCACCAAGAAAAACCAGCATAATTGCAGGAATTACATAAATAGTACGCATTTTTTTTGCTTTTACATAACCACTTGGAATAAGAGTAATTCCAAAAAGCATAACAAGAAGAGGCCAGTACTTTATAAAAGCAAAATTTGCTTCTTTTGAAGCAATAAATGCTGCAACCACAGCGAAAATAAAAGTATTAAGGGCCAGATACAGAAGAACACCTTTCTGCAGGATGATTGTAAAATAAACAGCAACAGCACTAAGAAACATTAGTGTTGAATAAAAAATAAAAAGGAACCCCTGAACATTTTTTGCAGGAACCAGAAGAAAAAAAGTTAACCCACAAAGCAGTAAGATAAAACCAATTGCAAGAACTAATCTGAAAAGCTTTACGCTGTTTTTTGAATCCATGATTATCTCCTTAAATGTAAGTTACTGCCAGTCTAAAACTGTAAAGAGTATTAGTTTAAATAGAATACTATAAAAAACCTAATCTTGCCAATAACAAAACTGTATGATAAAGTAAAAATATGATGACCATCAGAAAAAAATATTTGATAGAATCTTTCGTAGCCCTTGTTATGTCAGCAACATTTGTTTTTACAGTTCTTTCTTGCAGAAATTCCACCAAAACTGACAATTATGCAGACGACATTCAGGCAATGAAGCAGCTTCTTAACTCAGAAAATCTTTCTGACGAAGCACGCTATGGCATCATAAAAAAAATTTCCACAACCCTTCTTTCTCAAAAACAGCACACACAGCTTATAGTATATCTTACAGACTGGGTAGAAACTCATCCTCAGGACAAATTCAATGCTTACTGGCTTTTGATGGTTGCTCATTCATATATGCAGACAAATGCAGATCCTATGGCGGAATTTTATTTTGAACGAATCATCAAGAATTATCCTGATCTGGAAGTTGAAGGTCAGTCGATTCACTTTCTGTGTCTGGAAAACCTTATAAAAATCAGCCGTAATTCCGACAGCCGTATCAAATACTTTAATCAGCTGATTAACCGCTTTCCATCAAGTGTCAGTATTACAGAAATGTATATGAGACTTGCACGGGAATATGAAAATATCGGTGAATGGACAAAAGCATTGAGAACATACAATATGTTCCTGGAACAGCCAGATGCAGCATCAATTCAGATTACAGACATTCCTGATGCATACAATTATGCAAAAACTCTTATTGACTTTAACAGTTCACCTAAAGACTGGACTTTCAGATCACTGGCATCTCTTGAAACAGCTATCAAAGAAGCAATCTTCCGTTATCAGCCTAACAGACTTGATGCAATCCGCTCGAAAGTAAACTTTTTCGCAGTATCCTGGAAGCAGGATGAAAATGCAAGTACAGGTCAAGTCGACTTTTCCATGGCAAACTATATGCATGGTAACAGAATTAGTTATGACAAAGAACTCATTCCAGGTCCTACACCAAACGAAGCGTACCTGCGTACAACAGGCTGGACAACAATGCCTACATGGTATTTCTACCTGCGTGAAGTAAACTTCCCGGCTGATCCAGACATTCATGGCAGATGGGAATGGGCTGGAATTTACATCGGTGACATGCTTTGATGCATTTGAAAGGATTTCAAGTCAAAAATAATGGTACCAAGAATTTCCTAAATAATGAATTAATAAATTCCGAAAATAAATAGAAGAAATTTTTCTATAATTAAGTGCATAATTAATTATGTTCAGTGTGGAGTCAGATTTTATGAATCTTATCAGACACAAATGTGTAAAAATTACATCTGCAGTATTTTTTGCTTTTTCTGCATTATGTTTTGGCGAAACCAACACATCACTTCTTGAATCAACAAGTCAGGTAAACTGGATTACAAAGGAATTTAAATCAAACATCAGTATCGATGTAGATAAAGCAGGCATTGCAATGCCTTCAGGAAAAACTACAGCAATTAACGTAATCAACACAAGAGTTCCTGATTTAATAAAAGATCCACTTTTAACCTTAAATGTTGATGCAGACAGAAAGCTTGGAGATTTGATTCTTGAGCATCAGATTACATACCACGATCTTACAGATATTATCACAAGCTCAAGCTGTACAATGGGCTATTTCAAACAGGATTCTTCAACATTTACAACAAACCATACAATCAATCTTCCAAAGATTTATTCTCTTTTTATCAAACATAACATTCCTTACAGACTTAAAAAACCTGTAGAATTCGTTTCTTCAAAACCTTATACAGGAATTATTATTGATGCCCGTGGTAAAGTTGATGTACATGGCGAATTCATGAAAGAAAATGTTGAACCAAGCTTCTTTCCACGTATTTTTACAGATGAAATGGAAGTAATATACGAAAAAAACATGGTCGATCCTTCATTCAGTAAAGCAAAAGGAACCGTTCGTTATGATTACTCAGATGACGAAAGCCGATACAGTGAACACTCTGGTGCAAATCCTCTTCATATTTTAGCTCAGGAATGTTATGGAGAAAACAGAAGTGATCTTGTAATCAAAAAAGAGGATGCTTTGAAAATTCTTTGTGTTCCAGAAAACATTGACTTACTCAAAAAGGGAAAAGTTGTAATTCTTCTTAACAAGGACCAGCTTGTTTATAATGTTGCAGCACCATTAAAAGATGATGCATATTACACAACAATTGGAGTAATTAAAAATTATCCATTTGACAGACTTTTAGGACCCGATGGATTTGATGACGGTCCAATTGGTCCTCGATTCATTTATAATCTTAAATTCATTCCAAACAGTCCTGAACTTTTACCAGGTGAAAAAGCAAGAATTTCAGAATGTGCAAAGCTTTTGAAAGAAGTATTAAAGGATAACGCATACACAATCTTCATCGGAGGCCATACAGCTGATATTGGTCAGCCTCAGAACCAGATGCTTCTTTCAATTGATCGTGCAAAAGCAATCATTGATGCACTGGTTCAAGAAGGTTTGGACAGAAATATCTTCAGCTACCGAGGATATGGTGAAACAGTACCTGCCAAAGGTGGAGATAACTCTACCCCTGAAGGCAGAGCCTTGAATCGTCGTGTTGAAATCACATTGCGCCCAAGAGCAACCTACATACAAAGAGCTAACTAAAAAAAAAGGACCGCAGGTAAAACTTACCTCGGTCCGTGGAAGTACAACTCTATGATATTGTCTGATATCAAGTATTAATTTTTTTTTTAGTTGTACTTCAGATAAAGTATTAAAGCATATCAATTAGTCGTCAACACATTTGTTTTACGAACTATTATATATACTGTAACAAATAATTTCTTTCAAAAATATTTCAAATCATCACACCATTTATTTATGAAGCAGGAATTCTACTCGGCGGTTCTTCCACCAATTTTCTCTATCCTGTAAAGATGCAATTCTTTCACGACCACCTTTTCCTTCTGTTGTCATGCGATTTTCTTCAACTCCATATTCTTTAAGCTTTGTTTTTACAAATTCAGCACGGTTTAAAGAAAGAGGAATCAAAGGGATATTTCCATTTTCTGTTGATGTCTCTTCAGCTTCAGTACCTGTAATATTATTAGCATGGCCAACAACAGTAATTGTATAATCAGGGAACTTATTCAGGACATCTGCAACACGCTTTAATACACGCTCATTATTTGCAGCCTGTTCTGGAGTTACTTTACTTCCTGCAGCTTCTTTTGCAGTCTTAAAGTCTGCCGCATTTGATCTGAAGATAATTGCAGGAACAGCCATCTTCAATACATTACCGTCACGAGTTACAAGAATATCAATAGAAATCTTACCGCGACTCTTTGATGTAAGTCCAAGACTATCAGTTACTGTAAATTCCCATGGATAATCCATGGCTGACTGTACTCGCTCTGCACGACCATTTTTTTCTTTCGAAACATTACTTAAACCATTCCATGTAAGCTGTTCAGTTATTTTCGAAGTTCCATTTGTTGTCCAGAAAGGCTTTCCTTTCTTGCCTGATTCTTCAGGGTTATAGATAACAAATGACCAGCTTACGATTTTTCCAGCACATTTTGCACCAAGCTTAATATAAAGATCATCATCAATACCATCATTGTCAGGACTGAAGAACTTAGGTGTTGTCTTAACAGAAAGTTCAGGTACCTTTGAAGAACAGATAAATGGTGCAGAAATTTCTGTTACCTTATTTCCTTTTTCATATTCAACAGTAAGACGTCCAAAGAAATAACCATCAAGATTATTCTTTCCTGTCAATGAATCTGAACCATTCCACACAATTTCTTTTGGAACGGATTTTGATGAATCAGTTTTAGATGTTACCCATACTGTTTTACCCCAGTCATCAATTACATCAAAAGTCCAGTTTTTAATTCCGTCATTAACTGAAAGCTTTAAATTAAATACCTGAGCTTGCAAACCTGTTGTTGATTCTGGAGAAATTCCTTCATATTTAGCTGTAACAAATGCCTTACATGCTCTTGTATCAACAACAACATTTTCGATTGTCTTTACAAACTTATTACCGGCGGCATCTTCAGCACTTACCATTACGCGGTATGTACCATCCTGCACTTTGTTACCAGTGTTATCATGACCGTCCCAATTAAATGAGGAATTAGCAGAAGTTCCAATGAATTTATTGTAATCCTGCTGGTAAACAGTTTTTCCATTTTTATCGACAACTGTCACATGCCATAAATCTTCTGAACTACAGTCTTTTGTATTAACTACAAGCACATCTTTAATGCCATCACCATCTGGACTGAACAATGTGTAGTCAGTTGAAACATCAACAGCAGGTGCCTTTGTATCAATCACGATTCCAGGAACTTCAACTTTTGCCTGGGATCCATTTGTTGAATCAATCAACAGGCTTGCTGTGTATCTTCCATCAGCAACATACTTCTGTGATGAATCCTTCCCTTCCCACTTAATGCTTGAAGGAACTTTGCCTGATCCACTAACAGCATAAACAGTTTTACCAGATGAATTTTTTATTTCAAAATTATATTTAGAAACATTTACATTATCTTTTACTACAGGAGTAAAAGTAATTGAATCCTGAACACCATCACCATTTGGAGAAATAATCAGATCGCTTGATGCTAACATTACTTCTGTTTTTGATGTATCAAGGGCAAAATGATTCTGTGTCTTTGCTTCTACGGAATTTCCTGCCATATCAATTCCTGTTAATACGAAATCATATTCTCCGTCTAAAGCAGGTTTTCCATTTTTATCAAGACCATTCCAGGTTAAATCTGATGGACAGAAAACTCCGAACTTATATTCAACTACAGCTGTATCAGGTGCTTTTACATTTACAATTTTGCCCGACCAGTTTGAAATTGGCGAACCACCTTTTTTATCTGTAACCAATTTAAAAGACATAAAGTCCTTACGGCCATCGCCATCAGGACTGAAAATTGTACTGTCTGCTATCACATTTGCTTCTGGTGAAGTAATATCAAACACAAAAATGCTTGTATTTACAGGTAGCGTTTCATAACCGTTTTTATACTTTGCGCTTACCTGTGCATAGTACTGGCCTTCTTCTATCAGCTTTCCTTTATCATCTTTACCATCAAACTCAATTACAGAAGGAGGATTCAAAGCTCCTGCAGTTGATGGATTATATGTTCTCACAATTTTTTTATCTTTATTTATAATTGAAACATTCCAATCCACAAGCTTATTCACACTGCCAGTAGGTGAAGGAATATCTACATCAAATTTGATTGTTGATATATTGCTTTTTGAAGGAATTGAAAAATATTTACTTCCTGAAATTGCAATATTTGTTGCAGGCTTTTCAGCCGAGAAAATAATATTTATAATACCATTTTCATCACTTACGTTACCTGCCTTGTCTTCACCTCTAAGGGAATAATTGTAAACACCGTCAGGCACAATCATTCCCTTATCATCTGTTCCATCCCAGGAAAAATCTGAAGGAGAAGAATTTTCCCACTTGATGGTACGGATAACCTTTCCGTCACTTGTTGAAATTTCTCCGGTCCAGATTTTTTCTTTTGAACCAGACTGATGAATGATAAATACAGTTTTATTTCCTTCGCCAAAGAAAAGTTCTTCGCCTTCTGGAACTTTAATTTTACATTCAGGTTTTGTATTATCAAGGAAAACACTTTTCTTATTGGTACGACCTTCATTTCCACTTTCATCTTTAACGCTGATGTAATAGAAATATTCACCATCTGGAGCCATAGTACCATCGTCCATAGTTCCATCCCATACAACGCTTTCTGGAATAATTACGCTTTCTTTACCTTTTCCCAGCTGCTTTACAATATCTCCTGCTGTGAATTTAGAAGGAAGCGCAACTTTGTTTCCAATTGAACGGATCACTATTCCACGCGAATTTGAAATTACCATCTGCCATGAAACAATTCGACCGTTATCTGAAACAGAAAAAGGGATTTCGAGAACATCTCTTGTTCCATCATTATTTGGTGAGAAGTATTTTACTACAGTAAAACCAAATGCTACAGCACTTGCACCAATTGCCATAATAGCTGTAATCAAAGTAATTTTTGCCTGTATTTTCATTTTCATCTCCTGATGCGTATTTTTAATTAACTATTTTTCTTACGCCCTATTCTTCTTCAAAATCAACGTCAATCTTGATTTCTGGAGCTTTACGGTCTGGCTGGCCCATATTAACTGTTGCTCCAAGTGAAACAGCATTAACGTTGCCACTAACATTTTTCCAAGCTGAGCCAATTTCAAGATCACTCTTCTTCCAGTTGTCCTTATTTGTAAAGCTTGTATCAAGTCCGAACTTGAATGCAATACCTACAGTAGGCATCCAGCTCTGATAACCATGAATACAAGCAGCAGTATCAAACTGCCAGCTTGAATTGACTACAACGAAATTGCAGATAAGCATCTGAACACCAGCATCGAAAATTAAATTCTGAAAGAACGGTGTTGTAACATCAAGTGAAAGTCCAAGTGTGAATTTGTCAGTATTAACAAATTCAGCAGCTGCACCTGCTTTGATTGTTGAAAATCCTGGATATGAAGTCCAATCTGAACCATCATTTCTTCCAGCAATTCCCAATGTATATGTGTTGTTATAAACTTTTCCGATATTCAATACCGAAGCACCAACTCTAAAATTGTGCATAGGTCCAATATCATCAAACTTATATACAGCACCTGCATCAAGTACAAGATTCCAGTCTGTGTTAAAGCCCCACAAACATCCTGCTCCAATTCCAATACCAATTGTAAGGTTTTCGGCAACTTCCTTAGATACTGTAGCCTTAAGATTTATAGTATTTCCAAGCTGCATTTTCTCTGTTTCTGAAAATACACCAAAAAGCTCACCTGTAATATTACAGAAATTTGTAGGAATAAGAATTCCTGTTCCAAAAGCCTGAGAATAAGGACGATTCTCATCAGCTGTGAAAATTCCTGTATAACCAATATCTAATGTTACACGATTCTGGTATGAGCCCAATGCAGGGTTAACCATTACACTTGAAGGAGTGATTGTTAAAAGTGGTCCTCCAGCTGTGGAGAATCCTGCAGTCATCTGATGTGGATTAATAAAGCCTGTAAGATTTTCACCCTGACAAGGTGGATTATAAGCAAATGCTGCTACACTAATCCCAATTCCTATTAATACACAAATACATTTTTTGCTAAATAAATGAATCATACTAAAAAACCCTCATATAATAAAATTTAAATATATAGAATAAAGTTACATAATTTTATCAAAAAAAGAGAAGTATGAGAATATATTTGAAAATTATGATAGGAGCGAAAAAAAAGGAAACCCCGTTGGATTTCCTTCTATATATTAAATATTTTTGTTTTATACATCAATTGAAAACAAAGCTCCTGGCTGGGGTTTTACACCACCTAGCAAAGCTGGAGTGTTTTGTGCTTGAGTTACGGCCTGTTTAATCTGGTTCTGATAGTTTTCTATCAAAACTTCAACCTGTTCATCAGAAAGATGAGTTTCTTTAACAACAGGATTAGTTTTTGAAGCAGACTTTATTTTAGAAAGATTCTCAATAAGAGTGTTAAGAATCTGAATTTTCGAGATAGAAACACCTCGCTGACCGCCTTCTGCTGCAACCCCGGAAATATGATCAAACTGAGCATAAATCACGCTTGATGGACTTACGGGAACATAAAGCTTGCCTGAGGCACCACTGGAAGCAATTCCATTATATGAATATGGACTTAAGTTATGCATGCTAGTCATCATAAATGTTTACCTCCAGTAATAGTTTCTACTATTTATATCGGTTTTTAAAAAGATGACTTTAGTAAAAAAATCAAATTATTTTCTATAAATATTCGTAAATATCTGAAAAATTTGATACAAATTCCACACAAAATATTTTATAATGTAATCATTATCAAATATCATTATTGGAGGAATACTTTTTTTATGAAAAGGATTGCAATTTTTATGACAGCAGCACTTATATCAACAACTTGCGTTTTTAATGCAACTGCAGCAAATCCAAAATCAGAACCTGTTTCAACAGAAATGAACGATTTTGAACCTGCAACTTTCAACAAAGCAAACTGGACAAATGGTTCAATGTTTAACTGCGGATGGAGACCAGATCATGTAACTTTCAAAAATGGAATCATGTCTCTTACCCTTACAAATGAAGAAAGCCACGGTCGCCCTTACACTAGCGGTGAATACCGCACAAATATTAAATGTGGTTACGGAACTTTCGAAGTAAGAATGAAGGCAGCAAAAGGAGATGGTATTGTAAGTTCATTCTTTACATATACAGGTCCATCAAATGGTGATCCATGGGATGAAATTGACTTTGAAGTTCTTGGAAAAGATACAACAAAAATTCAGCTTAACTACTATGTAAACGGTCAGGGAAATCACGAAAAAATGATTGATTTGGGCTTTGATGCTTCAGAAGACTTTCATGTTTACAAATTTGTATGGACAAAAGGAAAAATTGAATGGTACGTTGATGGAAAACTAGTACACACAGTAAAAGGTTCCGGACTGCCTACTCATCCACAGCAGATTATGGTTAACCTCTGGCCTGGAATTGGAGTTGACGACTGGCTTAAACCATTTACATATGATGGATCAAAAGTTGCCCAATACGATTACATTAAATATACACCAGAAAAAAAATAAACTTCATCGATAAAAATCGGAAGGAATGAAAGGATGCTTCCATGAATATTATGGGAGGCATCCTTTTTTTCTGCAATATTACAATACACTTGGAAATAACAAACAGTCATGCTATATTCATTGTATGACTAAAAAAGACGACACAGTTTATATTCTTGATTCATACGGTCTTATTTACCGTTGTTATTTTGCATTTATTTCACGCCCATTAACTAATTCAAAAGGTGAAAATGTTTCTGCCCTTTTCGGTTTTTTCAGAAACCTTCACTCTATTCTGGAACATTACAAGCCTTCATATATTATAGCGGCAATGGATTCAAAAACACCAACATTCCGACACAAAATATTTGATCAATACAAAGCAAACAGACCAAAAACTCCGGAAGACCTTCATGCACAGATTCCATGGATATGCGATATTTTAGGTGCAATGGGAATTCCTACTTTACAGTGTGACGGCTACGAAGCCGATGACATTATTGCAACTGTTGCATCTCAGTGCGAAAAAGCAGGTCGAAACTGCCGTATTCTTTCTGGCGACAAAGATTTAATGCAGCTTGTTACAGAAACAACCCAGATTTTAAAACCAGATCACGCTGATGTATGGAAAGTCATCGGCCGCGAAGGTGTCAAAGCCGAATGGGGCGTATATCCTGAAAAAATGCTGGACTTACTTTCATTGTATGGAGATACAGCAGACAACATTCCTGGAGTCAAAGGCTGTGGTGTAAAGACAGCCTGCAAGTTTCTTGACCAGTATGGCGATCTTGACGGTATTTACCAGCATGCTGACGAAATCAAAGGAGCAATTGGCCAGAACATCCGTGACGGAAAAGAAAGCGCTTACCAGAGTCGTGATCTTGTCCGCCTTTGCACAGAAGTTCCATGCGATGAAATTGACATAACAAAGTTCACTTCTCTATCATTGGATTTTTCAAAAGCAGCAGAAGAATTGATGAAGTATGAAATTCCATCCTGCGCAAAATTATACAATGAACTGGCACTGGGAAAAAAATCTTCTTCATCAGAAATTCCCACAGGAGCAAAATCAAAAAAATCTGCAGCAAAAACAGATACAACAGAAGAAAATGCAAGTTTCAATAATTCAACTTACGATCCAAAGGCTCAGCTTGAAAAAGATGCAAAAGAACTGAAAGATAAATTGATTCCTCTTCATAAAATTCAGGCAGAAATCATAACTTTGGATTGTTCAAAAGAACTTGAAAAAGCAATTGAAAAAATGCTTGCAGAAAAAAAAGAAATTGCAATCAGTGTTCAAACACTGGACGAAGAGAATTATTCTTCAGCACTTTTAGGAATCAGTTTTGCATCCAGCGACAAAATTTCTTACTACATTCCCTTCTCTTCAGGAGAAGATTTATTTTCTCAAGGAAGCCTTTCTGTTACTGAAGGAATCAAGGCAATTCAAAAATTATTTGATCAGACAGATTCCAGATTAATTTTCCATGACATGAAATTTACTTACAAGGTTTTGCGCCACAATGGTCTTAAATGTCTTGAAGAATCTGATACATCACTTTCCTTCTTTGACACAATGATTGCGGCATGGCTTTTAGATCCTGAAGAACTGGGAAATAATCCTTATGCCCTTGATATTCTTGCAGAAAAAAAACTGGCGATTCTTAAAACTGAATATGATGAAATCGTTTCAAAAGACAACAGTTTAAAAGATGCAGATCAGAAAGATCTTGCCCAATACATTGGAGAAAGGCCTGTAATTACTCTTGCACTTTACAAAAAGCTCAATGCCTTGATTAAAAAGTTCTATAAAGAAAAACTTTTCAATGAAATGGAACTTCCTTTAATTCCTATTCTCTCAGAAATGGAACTTCGTGGAATTCACCTTGATACAAATCAGCTTTATGATTATTCAAAGGAACTTTCATCTCAGATTTCAAATCTTGAAAAAGAAATTTTCAGCATTGTCGGTCATGAATTCAACATCGCCTCAACAAAACAGCTTCAGGAGGTTTTATTTACAGAACGAGGTCTAAAACCTTCAAAAAAAACAAAGACCGGTTACTCAACCGACACTTCTGTTCTTGAAGAACTTTCAATTTATGACCCTGTTCCCAAAAAGATACTTGAATACAGAGAACTTTCAAAGCTGTTATCTACCTATGTCGAAGCCTTACCAAAATTAACCGACGAGGATTCTTTGATACATACAACATTTGTCCAGACAGGAACAGCCACAGGCCGACTTTCATGTAAAGACCCTAACCTTCAGAACATTCCTGTCCGCAGTGAACAGGGCCGACGCATCCGTTCAGCCTTTACAAGTAAACCTGGAACAGTTTTCATTTCTGCAGACTATTCCCAGATTGAACTTGTAGTCATGGCCCATCTTTCAAAAGATCCAAACATGTGCAAAGCATTCACTGAAGGTACTGACGTTCACAAGGCAACCGCTTCGCTCATCTACAAAGTTCCACAAGAAGAAGTAACTGCGGACATGAGACGGCTTGCAAAGACAATAAACTTTGGCGTTATCTACGGCATGAGCGCATTCCGACTTTCCAATGAACTGGGAATTTCACGAACCCAGGCCCAGGAATTTATTACAAGCTATTTTACTGAATATGCAAGCATCCAGCGTTTTATTTCTGAAACTATTCAGGAGGCTCACGAAAAGTGCCGGGTAAGCACAATCTTTGGCCGTTCACGATTTATTCCTACCATTAATAATGCAAATAAAAATGATCAGGCTGCAGCAGAACGAATTGCTGTTAACACACCGATCCAAGGGTCTGCAGCAGATATCGTAAAAATGGCCATGTTAAAAGTAAACACAGCTCTTAGAAAAAATCCTACAGGAGCAAAAATGCTTTTACAGGTTCACGATGAACTTATCTTTGAATGTCCTGACAATCAGGAAGCAATTGATAATACACTCAAATTGATTAAAGAAAATATGGAAAACGCAGTAAAACTTAGTATTCCACTTCGTGTTAGCATTGAATACGGGAAAAACTGGGGAGAATTCCACTGATGAACAATAAGATTCTTAAGCAGATTGAAAAATTTGTATTACCTGAGATTACTTCAAAAAAGCCTGTATTTTGTGTAACAGGTGCAATGGCATCTGGTAAAAATTTTGTATGTCAGGAATTTGAAAAGCTGGGATTTATTTCCATTGACCTTGATAAAGAAGTACATAGAGTTCTTGAAGAAAAAACAGAAGATGTATTTGCAGCATTTGAAAGTATTGCAGAAAAACAAGGTATCAGAATCAGAACTGAAAACAACGAACTTGACCGTCGTGCATTGGGTTCTTTACTTTTCAGTAACAGTCAGCTTTTAAAAAAACATGAAAGCATAATCTATCCTGCCCTTACAGAAAATATCAAAGCTTTTATAAAGTCTACAAATGAATTAAAAGAAAATCGCCCTAAGGGAATTATTCTCAATGCCACAGTTTTATATAAAACACCTAAGCTTCTGGATAAATGCGATTTGATTGTTTATGTTCAGGCAAACTGGATTAAACGCTTTAACAGAGCCAGAAAGCGTGATCATATGAACGAAATGCATATTTTGCAGCGATTTTCTGCACAGAAGAATTTGTTTGAAAAATATAAACAGACAGGAAAACAGATTATAGTTGTAAAAAATTAAGACAAAAAAAAATGCACCTTCTAAAATTGAACTTTATTTGTCCAACTTTAGGGGTGCACTTCATAAGCTCTGGTCTTTTTTTAGTTCATTGTAATATAACTTTGAGCAGTCTTGAATAAATCAATCTGTGATATACGATTCTTCCAATATTCAGCTTCACTCTTTGTTGTATAAGGACCAACTCTTACACGATAGAAAAGATTCTTTTTTGCATCTTGATAAGTAAATACTTCTGCAGGAATTCTGTTTTCATCAAGCTTTGAACGAGCTTGATCAGCAGTTTTCTTACTTGTGTAAGCTGCACACTGAACCCAGTATTTTGTTGTTTCAACAGAAACTGGCTTAACGTTTACTGCAGTAGCTGCGGCAACTGACGATTTTGCAGCTGGTGGTACAGTTGTTTGAGTTTTTGAAGTTCCAGCAGATGTAACCGTCTGAGGTTTTGCACCCGCTGCATTCAAAACTGCAGCCTGCTTTTCTGCTTCTACCTCAGCTGCAGTCTTACTTGAAGGTGCAACTGTATAAATTGTATCAGCTTTTTCACTTTGCTTTTTATTTTCCATTGCAGCTGCAGTTGCGTCATTTCTTGGAATTACTGCAGATACAGTTGTCGAGCCATTTACCTGATTCAAATCAATTGTAACAGTTCCATCATCATTTTTAATAATAGGATTTACAGATTCACCTGCATCAGCCAAAGTATCTTCTGATTCTGATGCTTCAGAAAGATTTTCAATATCTTCCTTGCTGATTGCTACAGAATCAGCAGTTAATGAATCATCTGTTTTCTGTGGAACTGGAGTAGCCATTGGTTTTTCAATTGCTGGCATTTGAGCTCTTGAAGGAACGTTTGATGTTTTTGTTCGTACAACAATTAAGGCAAAAAGAAAAACTACTGTAAGGAAAATTCCTGACGCTGTAATAATCCATAAAATTTTCTTCTGTTCCATAAAATAAACCTCTATATGTATATAACCTTTGATTAAAATTTTCTTAATCTAAAGCTTTCGCTTACTCAATTATCGGAATTTGAATTTTTTTTTTAACTATTTTTTTTTATAAAGTGATTTTTTTCAAAAAAAACATATGAATATTATATGAATCATTTTTTCCGCTTCAGACGACTTCTTTTTATTCTCATATTTTTCTTTACCACCAGGGCGCTCTTTTCCAGTTCCTCACCACCAGATCTGGAATTATTCTCCAGCCTGAATGTAAACATTCCCAAAACAGTGTACGAAAAAGAGGACTTTACATTATCCACCTTCAATCTGATTTACGGATTAAAACTGACCGCTTTACCCTTTGATTTTCGTTTTTATGAGAACTCCTCTTCGATAAAACTGATTCAGCTTCAAGACCTAAAAACTTTTCAGGATTTTCAAAACCAGCAGAAAAAGAGCGTCTGGTCCTTTAATCTGGATTTTTCCAAAATTCCTGATGCTCAAGTAAAAATACCCTGTTCTGTTTCGATAGGAACATTAAACTTTAGTCAGGCAGTCAGTTTTCTCAAAAGTCCATCATTTTATTCAAATCCCAGCCCTTTTTCTTCATCACTTTCAGTCAGTACAGGACTTGGAATTTCTGGAGCACAGAAAAGCGCTTCAGAACGTCCCATTGCATTTTCTTTTTCAGGAAAGACAAGTAATTTTGCAGTAGAAACAGCCATTACGGAAAATTCTGATTTCCTTTTTGCTTTTTTTTCCAAATTTGAACTTTCAGACTTTATAAGAACAGCGTTATCAGGAGCTTTTACCACATTTAGCCTTAGTCCTAAAAATCAAACCTCCTACAAAAATCAGAGTTCTTACTTTAGTATGGATAAACAATGGACGACCTGCATTGAACTTATGGCTTCAGTACCTTTATTCCAGACTAAACTTTCTTTTGGAGCTGTTTCAAATCCTTTTTCTACCATCAGGTTTTTTACAACTTTTGAATATTTCTTTCATTATGGTATTTTTAATTTATCAGGAGGAATTTTCTTCGCAGACACTGCCTTCATTAATCAAGGGAGCTCATTTTACACTATGTCAGGAAATCTTGAGAAAAATATATATCAATTCAAGATAACTCCAGCTTTTACAGTGTTCTGCAAGAACACCACCATCAATTCTGGAATAACTGCACTCTATGATTATTCCCTTAACGAAGAAGGCTATAACCAAAAAGCGACTCAGACCCTTTCTCTTGCAGCAGGAACCTCTGTTCTATTTGAGGATAATTACATTTACTTTCTATATAGAATGAATAATCTTGTGCTTGGGGAATTTTCGGGTCCCCAGGCTCACAGTCAAAAACCTTTCATTTTTTCAGACTTCGATAATCAACAGGACATGAATCATTCCTTTTCAATAACCTTTACCCGTTATTTCAAAGATTTTAATTTATCCATTAGGGCAAAAGAATCTTTTTCGGAAAAAAAACTTATAGAAAAAAATGAACACAACCAGACAATAACAGTTTCCTCTGGAATTAAAAACTGTCCTTTGTCAAACGCAAACTTTTCTGTAAATCTTGACTATAAAAATAACAGCGTAACACCAAAATTCACACTTGGTATAACACTTTGCCAGATTATTAAAAAGCTTAAAATAACAGGGAAAATTCAGGTTTGCTCGACTCTACTAGTTGAATAATAGTGGAAAAACGTGTAGTATTGTAGAATATACTGTCAAAACTTTTTTAAATTCATTGAATTTATTTATGAGAGGTAAACAATATGGAATTTGATCTTTCAAAAGTGAGAAATATCGGTATTTCTGCCCACATTGACTCAGGAAAGACAACTACATCAGAACGTATCTTGTTCTACTGTAACAAGATTCACGCTATCCATGAAGTTCGTGGTAAAGACGGTGTTGGTGCCGTAATGGATAACATGGAATTGGAACGCGAACGCGGTATTACAATTCAGTCTGCTGCAACACAGGTTCAGTGGAAAGACTACACAATTAACTTGATCGATACTCCGGGACACGTAGACTTTACCGTAGAAGTTGAACGTTCACTCCGCGTACTTGATGGTGCTATCATGATTCTTTGTGCTGTTGCTGGTGTTCAGTCACAGTCAATCACAGTAGACCGTCAGCTCAAACGTTATCACGTTCCACGCGTTGCATTCGTAAACAAATGTGACCGCCAGGGTGCTAATCCTATCCGTGTATGTAACCAGGTTCGCGAAAAACTCGGTCTTAACGCACACATGATGGAACTTCCTATCGGTCTCGAAGATAAACTCGAAGGTGTTGTAGACCTCGTAACTATGAAAGCTATCTACTTCGAAGGTGACAATGGTGAAAACTTGCGTTATGCAGAAATCCCAGCTCACTTGGTAGATGATGCTAAAAAATACCGTGAAGAACTCCTCGACGCTATTTCAATGTTCGATGACGAACTCATGGAAGAAATCATGGAAAATGGTTTCGACAACCTTAACGAAGACAAAATCCACGCAGCTATCCGTAAGGGTACACTCTCTGAACAGTTTGTAGGTGTATTCTGTGGTTCAGCTCATGTAAATAAAGGTATCCAGCCACTTCTCGACGCTGTTGCTCGCTACCTCCCTGCTCCAGATGACATTCAGAACGAAGCTCTCGACTTGGACAACAACGAAGCTCCAGTTCCATTGACATCTGACGAAAATGCTCCAACTGTTGCATTGGCATTCAAGCTTGATGATGGTCAGTACGGTCAGTTGACATATACTCGTATTTACCAGGGTAAAATTAAGAAAGGTGAAGAACTTACTAACACACGTTCAAAGAAACGTTTCAAGGTTGGACGTCTCGTACGTATGAACTCTGCTCAGATGGAAGATATCAACGAAGCTTCAGCTGGTGATATCGTAGCATTGTTCGGTGTTGACTGTGCCTCAGGTGATACATTCGTAAGCGGTGGAATTAACTATTCTATGGCTTCAATGTACGTTCCAAAACCAGTTATCTCACTTTCTATTAAACCAAAAGACAAACAGGCTGCTGCTCAGATGGGTAAAGCTATCAACCGCTTTACAAAAGAAGACCCTACATTCCAGTCATTCATGGACCCAGAATCAGGCGAAACTATCATCAAAGGTATGGGTGAATTACACCTTGCAGTATACGTTGAACGTATGAAACGTGAATATAAGTGTGAAGTAGAAACAGGTGCTCCACAGGTAGCTTACCGTGAATCTATCACACAGCGTGCAGAATTCAACTACACACACAAAAAACAGACTGGTGGTTCTGGTCAGTATGGTCGCGTTGCCGGATTCATCGAACCATTGGCAGATAAAGACTACGAGTTCGTAGATATGATCAAAGGTGGTGCTATTCCTAACGAATATATCCCATCTTGTGATAAAGGTTTCAGAAAAGCTATTGAAAAGGGTTCACTCATTGGATTCCCTATCGTTGGTGTTAAAGTAACAATCAATGATGGTCAGTACCACCCGGTAGACTCTAACGATAACGCATTCCAGATTGCAGCTATTGGTGCATTCCGTGAAGCTTATGAAAAAGCAAAACCAGCTATCCTCGAACCTATCATGAAAGTTTCTATCGAAGGACCTACAGAATTCCAGGGTAACATGTTCGGTTTGATCAACCAGCGCCGTGGTGTAATCGTAGACTCTACAGATGAAAACAACATGTCAGTAGTTAACGCAGAAGTTCCACTTTCAGAAATGTTCGGATTCTCTACTATTCTCCGTTCTTCAACTCAGGGTAAAGCAGAATTCTCTATGGAATTCCTTAAATATGGTAAAGTTCCAAACAACGTTGCTGAAGAACTCCAGGCTAAATACAAAGCTGAAAAAGCAGCTGGAAATAAATAATTCCTATTAGGAGGAACACAATATGAATAAGAAAGATTTATTTGATTGCAGCCCTATCCGTGCTTTTGACAAAATCACTAATGGTGGTCTTAAAGCTGGTGAAGTTGGACTTATTACTTCTAAGAAGGGATTGGGAAAAACTTCAGTTCTCGTACAGTTTGCAATGGATTCACTCTTGAATGACAAGAACCTTGTTCACGTATCATTCGATCAGGAATCTTCAAATGTTATTTCTTGGTACTCATCAGTATTTGCTGAAATTGCTAAGAAAAAGAACATTTCAAACGCACAGGAACTTAAAGAAGAAATTATGCGTGAACGCGTAATTCTCAACTTTAACCCAGAAAACTTTACACTTGCAAAAGTTGTAAATACTGTTTCAGCTCTCAAATCAGCAGGAACAAAAATCTCTGCACTCGTTATTGATGGAATCAACATCAAAGGCGTAACAGCAGCTGACCTTAAAGCAGTTGAAGATTTCGCAAAATCAGAAAGCATGACAATCTGGTTGACAGCTACAGAAGAAAGCAGCAAGCTTTCAGACTGTGCTCCAGCTGATGTAATGCAATTGATTTCTGCAGTTCTCCACATTGAACCAAAAGCAGACGGAACTTCACTTGATGTTCTTAAGCTCAGAGATGCAGAAAACTGTGGAAGCCTTAAGCTTGATTCAAAGACACAGCTTATTTCTGAAAAATAATTATTGAATAAATGATTATTAAAATGCTCTGGATGTAAATCCAGAGCATTTTTTTTATCCTTTGGGCAATTAAAGAATAACTTTATTGTAAGAATAATAGCTGTTGTACAATAATTATTGTAAACTATAAAAAAAGAGGCTTCTTATGAACAAAATATTTCCACCTGCATTAGAGACAGAACGAATCATACTCCGCCCTCTTACGATGGATGACAAACCTGAAATATTCAAATGGACCAGTGATCCTAAAGTTTCAAAATTTATGCCTTATACAACTTATAAATCTCCAGACGATGCCAATTTCTGGCTTGAAAACATCTATACTACAGATGGTCAGCTGGATTATGGTTTTGTTTTAAAAGAAACGGGTCAACTGATTGGTTCCGGTGGATTAAATTATCATTCTGAAGACGACAGCTGGGCTTTAGGTTATAACTTGCGCTATGACATGTGGGGAAAAGGATTTGCAACAGAGATTTCAAAAAAAATAATTGAATATGCAAGAGCCCATTATTCAGGAACTCTCATCACAGGAACTTTTGCCATTGAAAACACTGCAAGTAAACATGTACTTGAAAAACTTGGCATGAAGTTCTACAAAGACTTTGAATATTCTAAATTTGATGGAAGTGAAAGTTTTAAAGCACAAATTTACGCAATGGAATTTTGAACTAAAAAATATTTTCATGAAAATAACATAATATTTCTTAATTAAGTATTAATTTTGTTTTCTTTTTCATCAAAAATCAGTATATTTATAAACACAAATATTTTTTTTGGAGAACTATCACGATGGCAGAAAATTGCGACCACAACTGTTCCGGATGCGGAAAATCATGTGAATCTAGAGATATGAGAGCAAAGCTTCATGAAGGAAGCAAAGTAAAAAAAGTAATCGGAATCGTAAGCGGTAAAGGCGGTGTTGGTAAATCTTTAGTAACAAGCCTTTTAGCCTGCAAGATGAATAAAGAAGGTTTTAAATCTGCAATTCTCGATGCTGATATTACAGGCCCTTCTATTCCAGAAAGCTTTGGCATGGGAAACGTTCGGGCAGAAGCAATTGAAGGTCAGGATGCTTTAAAACCTGTTACAACTGATAGCGGTATCCAGCTTATGTCCATGAACTTTCTTCTTGAAAATGAAAACGATCCAGTAATCTGGAGAGGTCCTGTTATTGCTGGAGCTGTAAAACAGTTCTGGTCTGATGTTGTATGGAACGATGTAGATTACATGTTTGTAGATATGCCTCCTGGAACAGGTGACGTTCCTCTTACAGTATTCCAATCACTTCCTGTTGACGGAATCATCATCGTTTCAAGTCCACAGCAGCTTGTACGCGTAATCGTAGAAAAAGCTGTTAAAATGGCGAACATGATGGGCATTCCAATTCTTGGGCTTATTGAGAACATGAGCTATGTTCAGTGTCCGAAATGCGATGAAAAGATTTATGTGTTCGGTCAGAGCAATATTGAAAGCATTGCAAAAAGCTTTAACCTTCCTGTTCTTGCACGCCTTCCAATGCGTCCAGAAACAAGTGCTGCAGTGGATGCAGGGGATATTGAAAGCCTTGATGTTCCTGAACTTACAGAGGCAGCTGAGGTTGTGAAGAAATTGTAAGGTAAATACACTGAATATACTGTAGAAAATTTCGATTCACTCATTTCATACACATAAGCTACATAACTTTTTCATATATAAACTCACTTTTGGAAATTCCATAAATATATTTCTAAACAGTTATAAATCTGTCATCTGGAATTTGGTCAAAATAACTTTTAAATGTTGCTTCTGCATCTTCCAAAGTCCTACAGTTAAGCATCTTTGATTTTATGTAATGTCCGAAAGAAAAGTTATCACAGTAGTAAGCAAAGAACCGCTGCATTCGGGTTTCGTAAAATTCCTTTGGCTGATAAAGGCGGACATTGTTTATATATTCAAGCCCAACCTGAAGGCGATCTATTCTGATTTTACTGTCTTCAGTTTTTTCCCACATACCGCATTCACTGCTTTTTGGAAGAATATTACTACATGATTTTTTTTCTATATCCGAAACAGTTGTGTATTCAGTTAGCTCCCGAAATATCCACGGCTTTTGGGCACTGATACGGGCAAGCATAACTCCTGAACTTGCTGGAGAACTTTTTACGGCAAAATCAAAAGATGCTTTGTCTTTAACATTCCCGTTCAGGATGACAGGAATTTTATTTTCAAAACGCTTTGCAAGATCTTCTACATAATGATAGCGGGGAGGACGTGCAAGTTTTTCTTTACGGGTGCGGGGATGAAGTACAAGCTGCTCCACTCCGTTTTCTACAAGCATATCACAGAATTTAAAAAATCCATCATCTGTAAAGTTTTCGTCTCCAAGACGGAGTTTTACAGAAAGTCTTTGCTTTTTATGAATTTCATCTTCCATGGACGCCTGATTGTTGTAAGAATCAATTGCATTACGGACTTCACTTACAAGCCTTTTTGTTTCTTCTATTGGTTTTATCATCCATGCAATGCCTGCTCCAGTCTTTACAATTTCTGGGGCACTGCACCCCATGTTAAGGTCGATGCCAATTCCCCCTAAAGCACAGAGTTCCTTTGCTGCACGAGCCATAGGTTCAGAATCTTTTCCGGTTAACTGCCATACAATTTTATCGCCTGCGATTTCGTTCAACGTATAATAACTTTCAAACTGACCGTGAGTAAGATAAGAAGAGGCATTTATCATTTCTGTATAATATTCATCACAGCCACCAAAATCCTCGATTATTTTTCGAAGCCCTTGATGACTTAAAGTTGCCATTGGTCCTGCAAGAAGTTTATTCATATTCTAAGAATAGCAAAAAAAATATAAAAAAACTACTTGTAAAAAAAGTCGTTTTTTTGCTATAATTCAATGAAATATTCGAATTAATTGTTGAATATTTCATCCTTTCTTCAATTAATTCCCATAACATAACTATGTAATTTTTAAGCCTGTGGTCGAACTGTTTACTTCAGGTTGATTCTATTAATTTTATAAGGAGCTGTATTATGGCATATTATTTTGAAGAACCTTCACACACATTCGGTGAATACCTTTTGGTACCTGGTTACTCGTCAGCAGATTGTATTCCAACAAATGTAAAGTTGAACACACCTGTTGTTCGGTACAACAAGAAAGCTGGTGAAAAGTGTCCATTAACAATGAACATTCCAATGGTTTCTGCTGTAATGCAGGCTGTTTCAAACGACAAACTTGCAATTGCCCTTGCTAAAGAGGGTGGAATTTCATTCATCTACGGTTCTCAGACTATCGAAAATCAGGCTGCTATGATCGCACGCGTTAAGCAGTATAAGGCAGGATTTGTAACTTCAGATTCAAATATCCGCCCAGACCAGACAATTGCAGAACTTGAAGCCCTTGTTGAATCAACAGGACATTCAACTGTAGCAGTTACAGAAGACGGAACTCCTAACGGAAAACTCATGGGTATCATCACAGACCGTGACTACCGCTCAAACAAAACAACTTCAAATGAAAAAGTAAGCAAATACATGACACCACTTGCAAAACTCATCAAGGCAGAAGTTGGAATTTCACTGGAAGAAGCAAACAACCTTATCTGGGAAAATAAAGTAAACCAGCTTCCTATTCTCGACAAAGACGGAAAGCTTCAGTATCTGGTATTCAGAAAAGATGCAGCAAGCCATGAAGAACATCCAAATGAACTTCTGGATAGCCAGAAACGTTATATCGTAGGTGCTGGAATCAACACACGCGACTATATGGAACGCGTTCCTGCTCTTCTCGATGCAGGTGTAGATGTTCTCTGTCTCGACTCATCAGAAGGATTCTCAGAATGGCAGCGCCGTGCATTACACGACATTCACGAAAAATGGCCTAACGCAAAAGTAGGTGCAGGTAACGTTGTAGATGCGGAAGGATTTAACTTCCTTGCAGAAGCAGGTGCTGACTTTATTAAAATCGGTATCGGCGGCGGTTCAATCTGTATCACTCGCGAACAGAAAGGTATCGGACGCGGACAGGCTACTGCAACTATCGAAGTTGCAAAAGCTCGTGATGCTTACTATGAAAAGACTGGTATCTACATTCCTATCTGTTCTGATGGTGGAATCGTTCATGACTACCATATTACTCTTGCACTAGCAATGGGTTCAGACTTTGTAATGTTAGGCCGCTACTTTGCACGCTTTGATGAATCTCCTACAAACAAACTTATCGTTAACGGTAACTACGTTAAAGAATACTGGGGCGAAGGAAGTAATCGTGCAAGAAACTGGCAGCGCTATGACCTTGGTGGAGCAAAGAAAATGGCATTTGAAGAAGGCGTTGACTCATACGTTCCATATGCCGGAAGCCTCCACGATAACGTATCAATGACAATTTCCAAAGTAACACACACAATGTGTAACTGTGGTGCACTTTCAATTCCTGAACTTCAGGAAAAAGCTAAGATCACTCTTGTATCTGCAGCTTCTATTTCTGAAGGCTCTGCACACGATGTTATTGTTCGTAATACGTCGATTCGTGCCGAATAGTCCTTCGGAGTGACCTTTGTGGACTAAGGAGCCAGAAGCTCCTTAGTCGGCCTTATAGGAAAGAGGCTCTCTTTCTGACTAGAACAGCATCATCAGATCTTCGATTGTCTCACGACGACGAATCTGCTTTACAGTTCCATCTTTACAGATCATTACTTCTGCAGGACGTGGACGAGAGTTATATGTTGAACACATGCTCCAGCCGTATGCTCCTGTGTCGAGAAGACAAGCAAGGTCACCTTCTTTGATTTCAGGAAGAAGTCTGTCTTTTGCAAGAATATCACCGCTTTCACAGATGTTTCCTGTTACTGTCTGTTCAACAAGATGGTCACGACTTACAGGCTTTCCGTTTCTGAGGACTTCAACATCATGATGGCTGTCATACATAGATGGCCGAACAAGAACGTTCATACCGATATCAGTACCTGCGTATTTCTTTCCGGCATTCTGTTTTACTGCATGAACGCGACCGAGAATTACACTTCCCTCTGCAACACAGAAGCGACCTGGCTCAGATTTAAACAATGGGGTCTTTCCGTATTTTGCAACAAAGTCGTCAAGAATAGGTTCAAGCTTTTTCTTAAAGTCTTCCATTGGGAATGGTTTTTCATCATCAAGTTTGTGATATGGAATTCCGTATCCGCCACCAAAATCAATGAACTCAAGATCTTCAAATTGAAGTGCAATACGCAAAAGATTAGTAACTGCATCAAGGTAAGGCTGAGGATCCATAAAGCATGAACCGATGTGCTGGTTGATACCTGCAATTTTTACATCGTATTTTTTTGCAATTTCAAAAATCTGTGGAATATCTTCTTCTGCAATTCCAAACTTTGTTTTCTTTCCGCCTGTAACAACCTTTTCACAATGTCCAGCCCCTACTCCTGGATTTATGCGGACAGCACATTTTGTTCCTTTGAGGGAGCCGAAAAGTTCAAGCTGAGAAAGAGAATCGCAGCTTGTCATTATTCCATTGTGGATTGCAAACTTCATCTCTTCTGCACTTACATTGTTTGGAATGTAGAAGATTCTGTCTTTAGGAAAGCCAGCTTCTAAAAGCATCTGAATTTCGCCAGTAGACATTGCGTCACAGTTATTTCCTTCTTCAAGTGCAAGCTTGAGAATGTGAATGTTTGTGTTTGCTTTTACTGAATAGTTTGCAGTGTAAGGGTACTTTGTAATTACTTGACTTACATCATGCATATGTCTTCTTAAAACTTCTTCATTGTAAACATAAAGTGGAGTTCCATAAGTCTTAACGATATCTTCAGGATTATTTCCCTTAAAGAAATTTACGCTTTCAATATATGAATTCATATTAACCTCTGTTAAAACAAAAGGCCCGCAATATACGGCCTTTTGCATTTTCAGGCCCTACAATCAGTAGACCTGACTGTGTTTTTTCTAGAGCAAATGAGCTCTAAGATCGTCACCGGTCAATGGTGAAAGATATGCTGGAGCAACATCAAATACTGTGATACAGCCAGACTTTCCTTCTTTCTGAAGACGGCAAACAGCACGTGCATAAGCGATGATTACGCTTGATGTAAATGCAGGGTTTGAATCAAGCTTGAGGCTGTATTCAATTACATTGTTGAATTCATTGCCCCAGCCTGTTTTTCCTGTACGGATTACAAAGCCTCCGTGTGGAATGCCTGAGTGGTTTTTCAAAAGTTCTTCTTCTGAAATAAAATGAACTGTTGTGTCGTAATCTGCAAAGTAGTTTGGCATTTCTTTGATTTCTTTTTCGATACGTGCTTTGTCAGCGCCTTCTTCTGCAACTACGAAACATTCGCGAGTATGCTTCTGGCGCGTTGTAAGTTCTGGATTTGATCCAGAGCGAACTGCATCAAGAGCTGCCTGTACTGGAATTGTATACTGCTTTCCGTTTTTAACACCTTCAATGCGGCGGATTGCATCTGAATGTCCCTGTGACACACCTTTTCCCCAGAATGTATAATCTGTTCCGTTTGGAAGAATGCAGTTTGCATAAAGTCTGTTCAAGCTGAACATTCCCGGATCCCAACCTGCAGAGATAAGAGCTACATGGTTTGAAGATTTTGCAGCTGCATCAACATTTGCAAAGTGCTGTGGAATTTTTGCGTGTGTATCAAATGAATCGATTACATTGAAATATTTTGCATATTCAGGAGTCTGTTCAGGAAGATCTGTTGCAGATCCACCACAGAGAACAAGAACATCAATTTCATCTTTGTGATCAAGAATGTCTTTTACATTGTATACAGGAACGCCTGCTGTAAGTAATTTTACAGTGGAAGGATCACGACGTGTAAATACTGCTTTAAGTTCACAATCAGGATTCTGTTTAATTGCGCACTCAATTCCTTTTCCCAGGTTACCATAACCTAAAATACCGATTTTCATAATTTAGTCTCCTTAAATTTGCTAAACCCTTATTTTCCGCATAAACGGATATATTTAATTTTTCCTGACTTAAGTTTCAGAATCTAAAACTTACAAATTATTTTCAAGAAGGAAAATTTTATTTTTTAAATATTCCTTCATAACAGAAACAAGATTTTCCTGACCAGAATAGAGGCATTTGTCTTCTATACTTCCACTTAACTGCCCTGTTAATACAAAAGCTGAATCTGAAATAAATCGAATCTGATCAGGCTCAACTTCCGTTTTATAAATCTTTGCATTGGCCATATTAAAACCATCTGACAATATAACAATTTTAATATTTCGCTTTGCAAGGCTTATTAATTCTGATTCAAAATTTTCAATAATCTTAGATGAAGCAAGCAGATAGATTCTTGCACTTGTGCATCCAATCATCTGTTTAACTTTATCCATGATATTTTCAGAACCCCTGATTGTTATATACCCGTCTGCATTAACCACTTCTGCAGGTTTATGGGCTACAATAAAATCAGCTTTTTCTTTAAGTCTGTTAATTCTATTCTTCAAAAATATTTCTAAATCAACAGGGATATATTTTGTAGATTCTACTTCTTCAAGATAACAGGCACCTTTTGAAACAAGCTCTGCACAAGCTGCATAAACATTTGACCGGCTAATTCCCGTTTCTTTCGAAAGTTCATATCCTGTCATTTTTCCATGTTTGATAAGTTCAACATAAATTGAAGCTTCCTGACGAGACAATCCGAAACATGTTAGTTCTTCGAGTAGTTTTCTTTCCATAATTATATTATAGTAGTCCTATTTAGGACTACTATAATATAACATTTTCCACCATCTTTGGTCAATATAAAATATTAGTAATATAAAACGATTTAAAGGAATTTTTTTAAGACAGAAATTATTTCGCTGATGTCCTTTACCTGATATTCCGGAGCGGTAAAGCTTTCACCATACAAATCAATCCATATTGAGTGCCAGCCAAGACTGCTTGCAGGAATTATATCATTTTTAAAGGAATCTCCAATAATGATCAATTCATCCGTTTTTTTACAAGCCTTCTGAGAAGCAATATTAAAAAGTTTAACATCAGGTTTATCTACAGAATATTCTGCACTTACTATAGTAAGATCCTTTTCAATCCATTTGTCAAGTCCAAGATTTTTTACTTTGTTCCACTGATGCTCTACAGGTCCATTTGTGATTATTCCCAGTTGTTCAAAATTTGACTTTGCAAAATCAAGCATTTTAATTACTTCAGAATTTAATTTAAGGGAATAAAGTTCCTTTTTGTATAATGACTGAAAATCTAATGCTTCTTTTTCAGATATCACAATTCCGCAGTCAGCAAATCCTTTTTGAAATCTGTAGATATACATCTGCTCCATTGTAATTTTTCCTTGCTGAGCATCGTAGAAAACTTCATCTCCCCGAATACGGCAAGTATCATTACTTCTCTTCTGTAAATCTTTATCCAGACTATAAAAAAATTTTTCAAACGCAATATAAAATGCATCACGCCTGAAATACAATGTGTCGTCCAGATCAAAAAAGATTGTTTTCATATCTGTAAGTATAATTTCTTTTAATTATTTGATAAAGTGAATATAATATATATAATTATGTACATAAAAAAATTAGTATTAACTGTTTTATTGATTGGATTATATTCTTTTACATTTGGTCAAAATACGAAATCATTATATAAAGATACTCTTCATCCAGATCCCTGGTCTTTAATTATATCAAGACCTGACAGTACTCCTGAAATGAATTACATCCGATGCTATCTCAAAGTTACTGATGCCGAAACTGGAGAAGATGTAACTTATTCAAAGATAAAAGCAAATTACGCCTGGGTTTCTACACCACATATGGGCCATCCATATCAGCATACATATTATCTGGATGGCGGTATGTCAATGCATCTTTTACTGAAACCTGGAAAATATAATATTTCCTTTTATACGCCAAAAGAAAAAGTTTTTGGAATAAAAGTTTCCAATAAAGGAGATTGGATTTCTAACACATTCTATTATGATACAACCAATCCAACAAATGTTATCTGGCTTATTCCTACAGCCAACAGTAATGGATTCTTCAATGGCGGATGGTATATTACCTACAAAGCACCACAATACTTTAAATATGTAAAACCATATGTAACTGAAGATTAGCCGTTATACGTAATCAACAGCTCAAAGTTTCCTTTTGCTTTTTCAGGTTCGTCACTTCTTACATCATAATCAAAAGCTTCAAATTCCGTTAATGCAAATGCAAGTCGAGTACTATGCAACAGTCCTTTTTGTTGGAGAAGATTGCGATGTTTATCTTTGTCATACCTATGATGATACCACTGAGGAAAATTTCCCTTTTTTCCAGATGATACAAAATCATATCTTAAGGTATCATAAAGAACACCGTAACATTCCTGGTTTAA
>SAMEA3663175__coassemble_47_pt1 | contig 36667 bp, 28 predicted proteins | sample SAMEA3663175__metabat2_low_PE_006 | metagenome-assembled genome bin SAMEA3663175 (sample SAMEA3663175) | pig gut metagenome | biome: pig gut; feature: pig-associated habitat; material: faeces | place: Denmark | collected 2012
ACTATATGTAGCAGGAAGAGAATTTATAAAATTTGAAATATCTGCACTGCATGCTTTTGCATCTGGTAAACCAGCATTCCAGTCTGCATAAGAGAGAGTAAATTCACAATCCTGCCACTGAGCTACATAAGTTGTTTCAACAGCCGGTACTGTAGAAGAAAGAGGGGGAAGCCAGCCTTTAAATGTATAGCCGGCTTTTACTGGATCTGAAATTGAAAGTGATAATCCATATTTTTTTATATCATCAGAAATTGCTGTAGATCCATTTAATTCTCCACCATTTGGATCAAAGTGAAGTGTTACCTCATTTCTGTTATATATTACTTTCGCAGTATTACGAACTGTTTTATCAACAGTCACATTTTCCACAATCGGAGTAAAACCTTCAACAGCAGAAGGAAGAATATTTGTCGATTCTCCAGCATTTCCCCAGTCTAAAACTGGATCACCAGTTAAAACAGGATTGCCTGAAACATCTTCAAAATATGTTGCAATATAATATCCATAATACCATAAGGCATAAAGATCAATTTCTGTTCCATCTGGTGTATATGAATCAAACACACCATCAGAAGTCATATCTGTAAGCTGATCTGTAGTTCTGTAAAAATGCCAGCCTGCAAGTCTTGCATTAGGATTCCATGATGCTACAGTTGAATCAGTAAAGCCAGGAAGTTTTCCAGAATTTAACACTTCTCCATTTCTATAATAATTTGATGTTGTATAAACAGGATCTCCTCCAGCCGAAGCTTCCTCTACTGAATAAAAAGTAATTTTTGTACTGATATCAGGATTAATGGTATCCTTAAAATTTGCAAACCATGAAACTTCACATGATGTAAAGATTAAAGCAATTAAAGAGCTGAGAATTAAATAATGCAATTGTTTATTATTAAACTTCATTAAAACCTCACTCCCACTGTTAAATATGGCTCAACAATTCCCGCTTGAACATCAGGCATAAAAATATGAGTAAAATCCACACCTGTTTCAACAATAAAATGTTTAGCAGGAATCCATACAAAGCTTACACCACATTGTGCACACACATATCCAAACCATTTCGCAGGCTCAGGAGGATTAGGATCTGAAAGCTTTCTCGAATATACCGAAATTGTAGAAACACCGGCACCGGCTTTAGCATTAATTCCGATTTTATCTGTCAGGTTAATTTTAACAACAGCATTCAACTGATAAAGGTATGTATTAGTTAAAATTGAAAGGCTGTCATTATCATACATAAATGGAAGACTTGCAAAACTTAATTCAGGACCAATCTGAATATTATTAATATCAACAAAAAGCCATTGTATTTTTGCCGTTACATACCAATCCATTTTAATAACATTACTCAAAGAATTAAAAAATTCATCATATAAGCTGAATCCTATTGGCATACCAACAAGCAGATTTATATCCTGAACAACATAAGTTTTCTTTTCTTTAACCTCTTCTATTTTCTCTTCTTTTTTCTCTGCTATTTCTTCTGCTTTTTTCTCTTCTTTTTTCTCTTCAATTTTTTCTTCTTTATCATCATTCTGATCATTATCTGGCACATCTTCCTCAATAGCATGAACAACTTCAACAGGAGGTTTTATCTGGCTCTGATCTTCTGAAGTTTTTACAGAAGATTTTCCAATAACAATTTTTTTGCCAGCTGGAGAAACAGAAACTGGTTCGGATTCAGTTGAAAGACCACTTGGATTTGTAACAACCATTTTCCATTCACCAATAGAAACATTAGGGAACACAACAGAACTAGATGAAACGCTTCCATCTTCAGCTTTTGAAGTATTTATTATACCTTCAATTTTTTCACCAGTTTCTGTATTAACAAAAACTAAAGTAGATTCATCTGTAATACTTGCCACATCAACTGGAATTGTTACAGGTCGTTTACTATTTCCATCAACAGTAACATTTACATCTTTAAGATTAACTTTTGGCTGTAAAGCTTTTGTAATCGTAAAGGTTTCCCATTCAGTACATGATGCTTCACGACCTAAAAAGTCATATGCGAATACACGATATAAATATTCACCTGGAGCCATAGAAAACTCAACATAACAATTTTGTGTTGTAAATTCTTTTAAAACAGAACTACTTGAAGCACCTTTAATTTCAACTTTGTATTCAAGTGCGTTTGGGTCAGCTTCCCATTCAAGCTTCTGTTTAAATCTATTCTCCTGTGCAAAAACACAATACGAAGCCATAACTGTAAAGAGAAAAATTATAAATGTAGATACAAATAACTTTTTACTCTGCATACATTTTTCCAGGATCTTTGGTTTTTACAGTATCAGGAAGATCTAAATTAACAACAAATGAAGACGAAGAAATTTTCCCCTTCTGTTCCTCAAATCCATCATAGGCATGAGTAAAAGCTGTTACCTGCCAGTCAAAAGTTCCTACATCAAGAGCTTTTAAATCAGTAAAAACATATTCTGTTTCTGTTATGTTTTCACTAACAATGCGCTTTAATGTACCATTTGGATTTCTCTGATAAAGGACAAAGTTATAATCAGTTGCACCTGGAACAGGACTCCAATTAAAACGAATAGTTCTATTTACACGAAGATAATCAATATCAATAACAAATTTATCAGATGGAACATTAAGTTTTACAGCAGGTAAATCAGGCACCTGAGAAACAGTGAATGTAAAACTGTTATCTGGAGAAACTGAAAAACCTTCTTTAGTCACAGCATTAACAGTCCATCTGTAAGTTCCTGCAGTAAGACGACTTACAGAAACAGATCCGGTTGGATTATTAACAGATGAAATAACTTTTGTTGTTCCATTTGGATAAAGTTTTGTAAGAACAAATTCTTTCTTTTTTTCCTGTGTATCTTCAGTCCATGCAAATACAACAGGTTTCTTTAATGCTGCAAGACCTTCAATACGGGCATTATTCTGAGGTGCAACAAGACGAATTTTTGAAACAGTCTTAATATTAAAACTAACTTCACTAGCCTTACTGCGTCTTTCAGGGGAATTTTCTTTTTCATCACAAAAAGCTTGTACTGAACATTTAATTTTCTTATCAGAAGGAAGTGAAACATTAACTGCATTAGTTTTTATTGAATCATATTGAGAGATAACGGTATTATTTTTTTCATCAATAAATTTAACAACATAATAATCACTTTCAGGAATTTCTTTCCAGGAGAGTTTTACAGCATCCCCAGAATAAATTGTTAATGTGGAATTATTTGCAGGTAATATAATTTCCGGCACATCAAGAGGTTTAATTACATTTAAAACTCTGGAACCTGTTTTTTCAATTTCTGAATATTCTGCTGTATCTACGGCGCGAACTCTCCAGAAATATTTACCTTCTGGAATATTAAATCCTGTATAAGAAATTCCATTTGAATTAACACTCTGAACAATCTGAGTAAATGCTTCATCTTTTGCAATTTCAACAACACTTTGAGTTTTAAGCTTACTAATTGACTCTGATAGATTCCATATAAATTGAGTTGCAGTTAAGCGTTCCCTTTCTACAGAATAATTTTCTGGAGGATACACAAGCTGTGTAGCTTTTGGAATATATTCAGAAACCGTAAAATCTCTGACCGAAGAGAAAAATTCATTTTTATCCTGATCAATTCTTACAACACGCCAGAAGTAAGTTCCTTTTGGTAATTTTTTAATTGATAAAGGAACTGATCTTCTTACATTATTTCCTATTGAAGAATAGACAACATCTCTATTAAAGTCTTTATCTGATGAAACTTCAAATCTAAACTCAGATGCTTTTACATCCGATTTACATGCAAAAAGAATATCTTTATCGTCTGCTCCTAAAATAATATTTGAACCTGCTGCTGGTATAGAAAGTTCAGGTGTTAAATTAAGCTTTTGTCTTACGATTTCAAACTTATGAGAACTAACAATATCTTTAAATCCAATATTGTTGATTCCATAATGTGGAATTATTTTCCAGAAATATTTACCTTCATTAAGACTTGAAATTTTTATGGAATCACCTGTCACTTCCTGAGAAATTACAGGATTATTAATGTCATTTTCATCATAGATTTCAAGACGACAGTAATCACAATATAGTCCGCTATCCCAAACAAAGTTTATATCTGGCATTACATTTACTGATTCATATGTAAAACTGTGATTTGGTGAAATAAGTTTTGGAACTTTTATTTCATCAACAATAATTTTTCCGTTAAAGGAATCATTTACCTGTTCCTCAGGATAGAATCTGTAATAATAAGTTCCTTTTATAAGATCAATAGTAAAGCTATCAGAATCTGAAATTTCTGCTTTAGTATTTACAATTGCAAAATCAGAAGTATTTGAAGCTTCAAAATTTATTCTCCTACTGCCATAGTTAGAATCAATATTCAAGTTAAAAGTAACATTCTGCTTTTGGCCTTCAAATACTAAATATTTCTGTACTACATCAAGATTTGTTACAGTAACAGGAATCTTTACTTTTGAACCAGACTCATCAATCTTTACAGTATCTCCAGCAAGAATAAATTCCTCTTCTCCTTCATGATTTGTAATAACTCCAGTTCCTTCAGAAATAACAATGGAACTGTTACCATCAGAATTAGAAGCTGAAAGACGACTTCCCTTTTCAAGATTAATAATTGAATTTCCGAGATCAATTTTGATAGCAGTAGTGGCTTCTGTAGTATCAACTGTAAAGTTTCCTCCAGAAACAGCGATTTTTAATTCACCATTTTTTCCTGAAAAAATCTGAATCATTGTTTTTTCATCAAGATCTACACTTACATCACCATCTGAAAACTCCAATTTTGCAGCAGCAGCTACATCCGTACGGATAATATCTTCATTATACAAAGGAGATGTTTCCTGAAGACGTTCCCATACTACACTATCTGAAAATTTTCTCTGTGCAATTTTTTTCTTAAATACAATTGTCGCGATTTGTTTATCAGTGCGCACAGTAGTTCTATTCAAGTCTGTAAAGAAATATCCAAGACTTGCACCACAAATGAGAAAACAGATTGTAATAAATAAAATACTATTTAATATTGATTTTGTTTTCTTCCGCATCCAAGTTAACACTCGCAAAATCAGGTTCAGGGATTCCTAACATAATACGAACCTCTGATAAATTTTGTGGACCTTTAGGGCCAATGGCTTTTTCACAGTCAGCATCAATTTCAAACTCTGGCTCAGAAACAGCAAAAAACTTTTTGATATTAAAATTAGGCATATTTACAACACCATAAAAATGCTGTCTTCCTTTTCCTTTTACCTCAAAAGAAACAGGAATCTTTTCAACAACAATTTCATTTTCAAGATTTTCATCTTTAAGTGTGTAGTTATTATTTTTACATCTGATGTAATCAGTTTTCAAAATATTATAAGTAGCTTCCGCAATAAGGATATCTGTTCCACAAAGCTTATTAGAACTTTCTGTGCGGCTTGCAAGGTTTACCGCATCACCGATTGATGTAAATTCCATTTTTTCATTGGAACCCATAAAACCTACTGTTGCACGTCCCGAATTGAGACCACAACCAATACGGATATGAGGTTTCCAGCTTGCTAATGGTTTATTTTTATGAAGCTTAGTATAACTATCAGCGTCCTTATTATATTTCATCAACGCATAACGCATGGCACATGATGCTTTAATTGCATTAAGGGCATCACTTTTTACATGCTTTTCGTGATGTTCCTTTAATTCCTGTTTTTTTTCATTATCATCAGGCATCTCTTCATAAGCAAGATTGTCATCACGAAGAACACCCCATGCTGCCATAATTGCATCACCCTCAAATTTATCAACTACTCCACCAGTAATTGAAATACAGTTAACCATTCGCGACATATAATCATTTAAAAAGCTGATAATTTCTGCTGCAGATTTTTCACCAAAACGTTTATTAAAACTATCTGAAACAGCAGTAAAACCACGGATATCAGAAAAGAAAACTGTTATATCTTTAAGGTGTGGTTCAAAATCAATTTCTTTTCTTACGATTGCTTTTGTTACACCTTTATTTGTAAGGCTGGTAACAGTGTTCAAAATATCCTGTTCAGCCTTTGTACTTCGATTTAAAATTCCTATTTCATCAGTTCTCTTTACATTTAATTTATCAAACAAATGAGTATTGAAATTTCCCTTATTGATTTCTTCTGTAACAGCAGTAAGTCGGTCAAGAGGAACACTTAATGTTTTTGCAAAAATCCAGATGATTACAATTGCAACAGAAAGAATTGCTATTGTTAATGCAATATTTCTTCTTGTTGTTGCATTGATTGCTGCAAGTATTACGGAAGTTTTAACCTGTGTAATTACACGGCAGTTTCCTGTTGAGATTTTCTGACAAGCTGCAAAATATTCCTCATCATCAGCATCGACATAACTCTGCTGCATTCCACTGGAATTATTTCCAATAACCATTGCTACAAACTTATTATCAGAAAGATCTCCGGCCTGCATCATTACAGAGGAATCAGGATGAATCAAGGCAATACCTTTATCATTAACAAGGAATGTTTCATTGATTCGACCTGTTGAAATACTTTCAGATAATTTTTCACTTGAAAATATTGCAACTACAATTTCTGTATCAGAGCCTATAACAATAGGATAAAAAATTGAAATAACAGGATTCATAAAAAATGGAGAAGCATTTTCAACACAGACTACACCATTCTTTGCCTGATCAATTACTTCAGCTTCTGAATCAATATAAGCCTTTACAAGATCTGTAGAAATATCTTTTGTAACGAAAAATGCAGTGTTAGTAAAAATTTTATCACGAGATAAAAATCCGATTGCAGCAATTTCAGAATTTCTGTCAAAGAATTTAGCCGCATCAAGAACAAGCTCCTCATGGGATTTTGAAGGATCATCAAAAAGATCACAGAACAATGAAACATTTGATACTACAGAATTGATTCTGTTTTCTGCATCTGAAGCAGTTCTGGAATTTAACGTAAAGTTTGTTGTTTCAGCATTAGCACGGGTATCTTTAGTTACATAATAGGATACCAGGAATGTGATTAATCCCATTGAAATAACAACGAGAGTTGAAATAATTGCAATTAATTTTACGCCGATAAAAGTTTTTTTTATATTTGTTATGTGAGGAATTTTTTTCAGCCTGTTTTTCACTTACATCAATGGTTACGGCGTCTTCAGGCTCAATGGAAGCAACAATCGAAACAGCTTCATCTTTCTCTGATTTTTCTTTTTTTTCTTCACAAGAATTCTGAAAGTGTGCATTTAAAACCTGCACATTCTGTTCAAGCTGATCTTCATTTTTATCAGAAAGATTTTTTTTCGGTTTTGAAAAAACCCCATAATTTAAGTCTGTTTCTTTCATTTCTTTAGTATAACATAATCATACTTATATTGCAAATATTTTGCCTTTTATAGAAGAAATAGTAAAAAAAAGGAGAAAAATACCGTAAAAAACAGTAATTTTTCTCCTTTTCGAACTTAAAAAGCAGCAATACTACGCAGCCTGGCGGCTGCTAACGAGTTTTGCATCCGCAAAACTCGCACGCAATATTAGCAACTATTTAGTTGCTAATATTGCTATACCTGGGAGTGTTTTTCCTTCCAGGAATTCCAGGGAAGCACCACCACCTGTTGATACGTGGCTCATTTTGTCAGCAAGCTGGAACTTGTTAACAGCAGCTACAGAGTCACCACCACCAACTACAGTCATAGCACCTTTACCTGTAGCTTCTGCTACCAGGCGAGCAACAGCTTCTGTACCTTTAGCGAAGTTTTCAAATTCGAATACTCCAACAGGTCCGTTCCATACAATAGATTTAGAAGCAAGAATTGCATCTTTGTAAAGAGCAACAGTTTTTGGACCTACATCAAGTCCCATAAGATCTGCTGGAAGATCAACAGCATCAACTGCTACTGGATCTTTGTCAGCAAATTCTTTAGCCCCTACGTGGTCAACTGGAAGAAGAATCTTAACACCTTTTTCTTGAGCTTTAGCAAGAAGGTCTTTTGCTGTGTCGAGGAAGTCGTCTTCTACGAGAGATTTTCCAACTTCATGTCCCTGTGCTTTAAGGAATGTATAAGCCATACCACCACCAACGATAAGTGTTGAAGCGTTCTTCATAAGGCTTTCAAGAACAGCGATTTTTGATGATACTTTTGCACCACCGATGATAGCTGTCATTGGTTTTTCTGGATTTGTTACCATTGGCTGGATGTATTTAACTTCTTTTTCCATGAGGAATCCACCAACTGATTCACATCCCATGAATTTTGCGATAGAAGCTGTAGAAGCCTGGTCGCGGTGAGCTGTACCAAATGCGTCGTTTACGAAGATATCTCCGTATGTAGCAAGTTCTTTTGCCATTACATCCCGTTCTGCAGCATCTTTAGATGTTTCTTCTTTGTGGAAGCGAACATTTTCAAGCATTGCAACTGCACCTTCTGGAAGAGCGTCGATTGCAGCTTTCTGTCCAAGAGCATCTGGAAGGAATGTAACTTCTTTTCCCAGCTTTTCAGAGAAATATTTTACAACTGGTTCCATGCGGTTTTTGCCGTTGATGAATTTTTCAGCATCAGCGTCTGTCCAAGTCTTTCCAGCTTTTTCTGCTTTTTCCTGAGCTTTTTTAACGTCCTTTTTAGGGTCACCAAGGTGGCTCATAAGAACGAGAGAACGTGGGCTCTGTTCAAGGATATATTTGATTGTAGGGAGAGCAGCCATGATACGTGTATCATCCTGAACTACTCCTTCTTTCATTGGTACGTTGAAGTCAACGCGCATGATGATGCGTTTACCTTTAAGGTCAACATCTTTTACTGTCTTAATCATCTTAAAACTCCTGTATATGATTATTTCTTTAATTTAAAAAATTAAATTTAATTTTAGCTTGCGGGAAAACTTCCCTACTGACGGCTATTGTCAAAACGTGGACGACTTTTTCGTTCTTCTGCTTCGTTAACACGAACCTTACGGCCATCAATATCTTTCTGGTTTAATGTAGAAATTGCATCACGTGCAGCCTCATCATCTGTCATTTCAACAAAACCAAATCCTTTTGAACGATTTGTTATTTTGTCCATAATGATAGTTACAGTTTCTACTTCACCAAACTGAGAGAACTGATTTCTCAAAGTTTCTTCTGTTGTTGAATAACTTAAGTTACCAACATAAATCTTTTTTGACATTAAATTTCCTTATAAACTGCCCAATTTAAGGCAAATTCCGACTTTAAAAATATTAAAATGCCCTTGTAATGTCAAGGTATACAAAGATTTTGTCCTGTGCAAGGAGAATTTTCACATAAAAAAGGGAATAAAGGCTACCCAACATTCCCCTTTAAACAATCATTCTTCTCCCACCATGTAAAACCACTGGCTTTTTCCATTAACCCAGTATTTTTTAAACACTCGAAGCACATCTTCACTTGTAACATTCATAGCCTGTGCAGGAATTTTATCAGCCGTCGTCAGATCCCTAAACTGCAGAATGCTTGCCGCAATACGGGATGCAATTCCGGAGCTTGTGCTCTGGGAAGTATATTTTTTTGTAATGTAGGAATTTTTATATCCCTGAAGAACATTTTCAACAGAATCAAAAATTATGTTCTCACCATCAACGCTTGAAATTACTTTACCTTCAAGCATCAGCCGTACGCATTCTTCATAATACTTTTCAAAATTTTCCAAATCAGAAACTCGTGAACCATAATCAATACCAATAGGATTGTAGCTTGACTCTATCTGACTTGCCGGAGTATAACATGCACCGTATTTTTCGCGGATAATATTGAACAAAGTTGTAGAGAAAATATCAGAAGTAATCTGGCCACATACATAGTCATCAGATAAGACAGAAGGACTTTCAAAAATACGTACTATCATTTCAGAACCTTTTGCATCTTTGTGAGTAAGAACAACTTTTTCACTTCCAATATTCAATGGTTTATATACATCATTCATTGCAAGAAATGTTCTTTTTTTCAGTTTTCCAAGAGTAGCATCAAGTTTAGAGATAAAATCCTGTTCATCAAATTTTCCCACTGCAATTACTTTTATCTTTCCTGCATCAAGAATTTTTTCATGACATTTTTTTAAATTAGGAATTGTAATGTTATCAAAAGATTCTTCTTTAACAGAAGTCGATGTTAGTAATGGTGAATCTTTATAAACCTGCTTTCTTATTGTGTCAAACAGAATACTGTCAGGACTATTTTTTGAACTGGTTATACTTTGAAGCAGATGCTGCTTTAACAAAGCAAACTGCTTTTCATCAAAAGAAGGATTGATGAAACAGTCAAGGTAAACAGGAAGGATTTCATCCATGTAATAATTAATACAGTTCAAAGTAAAGACAGAACCGGAGTATAGTGAATAATGGCCAATTGAACTCTGATACTTGTACCCCAAAGCCTGAATTATTTCATATCTGTATTTTTTTGTTCCGTAGGTCATCATTTCAAAAAGACTGCTTTCAAGACCAGAATATTCAGGTCCCGGGTGTTCAGTCCTTTCTTCAACAACAATGTAAACTGCATTAACCTGATTTGGTACATCAGTATTCATATATACAGGAATTTTATTTTTCAGCCTGTATTCTTTTAAAGTACCACTTGAAAGCTCATAAGTATTTTCAATTTTATATTCTCTGGCAAAGGCTCCTGACAAACAGAAACAACTGAATGCTGCCAGAATTATTTTTTTTAACTTAATATTTATCATAATTCATCCCCTGCTGTTTTCTGCCACCAGAAAGCTTTTGTCTTATCAACCTTTACAAAACCTGATTTTTCAAATTTCTCTTTTGTTCTTTCATAAACATCAGAATTTACATAAACAACAACAATAGGATTTTTTTCAACAATATATTTTTTTATGTAATTCTGAATATCTTCATTTGTGGCAGAAATTACTTTGTCATTATACGAAAGATAATAATCCAGACTGTTAGAAATCCAATTGTACCTGAGTGTTGAAAGAGGACCTTTAAAAGTTTCGGTATCCATTACATTATCATCCCGAAGACGAGCTGCAATTTTCTTTCTGCTTTCCAAAGGAACAATTAAATCTTTACCAGAAAGATTTTTCATATATTCATCAATTTTTTCATAGAACAGAATTGTTCGGTCAGCAACGCTTTCAATTTCATTGGAAATCATTACAGAACTAAAAGATATTGTACCAGTACGTCTTCTTGTAGAATAACCTGTACTTACATAATCCGGATCATAAGGAATGCAAAGTTCCTTACCCATTTTTATAAAAGCTTGCTTAAAATCTCCTTCAGGTTCTGCCATTGCAAAACCTAAAAGATCTGCTGCATAAGTTTCATCTGCATCAAAATCAGAATCAGGTCCCCGGTAAATAATGTTTACCTGTGCCATTGGTGGCGAAATTTTATCATAAGGAACTACAACAAACTTAGGTTTTTCAAAAGGTGTCGCTGACTGTTTTACGATTACTTTTTCAATTTCTTCAGGAAGGACATCGTTATTCTCCCAGCTTCCGTAAATCTTATTTACAAGCTCATAGACTTTTTCGTGATCAACATCACCGCCTACAAACAAGGCAGCATTTTCTGGAACATAATATTTTTTCTGAATATCACGGAGAGTTTCTACAGTTGCGTTTTCAATATTTTTTACGCTGCCTGACGGATCTAGCTGCCATGGGGCATCAGGAAACAAACAGGAATTAATATAGTAACCGATGTATCTGTCAGGACTCGACTCGTTTCCCTGGATTTCTGAAATTACAACTTTTTTCTCTACCTCCAATTCTTTTTCGTCCATCAGAGGTTCTCTGATTGCTGCATTCCAGAACTTAAGACCGTTCTCAAGCTCACTTGATGGAATTGTAAAAAAATAATTTACACATTCAAGACCTGTAGTTCCGTTCCATGAAGCAGTACCCATATCAGAAAGTGCTTTCTGTACTTTTGCAGAATTATCAAAGAGGGAATTTCCTTTAAACATCATGTGTTCATACAGATGAAACAGTCCTGCTGTTTGCTGAGTTTGTGTTATGGCCCCTGCCCTTACTGCAATTTCAATGTAGGTAAGAGGAACTGTATGGTTTTCGTTAATAAAAAGTGATAGTCCGTTATCAAGTTTGCAGTAATAACAGCTTTCAGTAATTTTCTTAGGTCCCGTTTTTTTTTCGCTGGAAAGTGCAAAAACTTGTAAAGCTGTAAACATTATAAAAACTGATGATAAAAATATATGTTTTTTCATACTGTTATATTAACAAATTTTACGATTATTAGATACAAAATTAACAATTAAACCATAAATTTATATAAATGTTCCCATGTCTTATGTTATAATTTTGTTAAACTTTAACAACTGGAGGTATTTTTATGAATTTCAACAAAGACTTTATCTGGGGTTGTGCTACTTCCAGTTATCAAATTGAAGGAGCAGCCTCTGAAGACGGAAAAATTCCTTCTATATGGGATGTATATGCAGATGAACAAGGACGAATCCGTGACGGCAAAAACGGACGCATTGCCTGTGACCACTATCACCGCTATAAAGAAGATGTAAAACTCATCAAGGACCTTGGTGTAAACGCTTACCGTTTTTCAATTTCATGGCCAAGATGTTTTTCTTACACTAATGAAAGGGGAATTTTAAAGCCTGTAATCAATGAAAAAGGCTTTGATTTTTATGACCGCCTTATCGATGAGCTTTTAGAAAACGGAATTGATCCATGGATTACACTTTATCACTGGGACCTTCCTGCAATTTTAGAAACTCAAGGAGGCTGGCGTAATCGTGACATCCACAACTGGATTGCTGACTATTCAGCAGAAGTTGCAAAAAGATTTTCTGACCGTGTAACAAAGTTTTTTACATTAAACGAAATGCCTTGTATTATCGGCGGCTACATGGGATGGATGGCACCTGGATTCCAGGTTTCAGAAAAAGAACATATCAACATCGTTCACAACATGCTTTTAAGCCACGGAAACATGACAAAAGCAGTTCGTGCAAATGCAAAACAGAATGTTCTTATCGGCTGCGCACAGAACGGACTTGGTAACTACCCTGCTACAGATTCAAAAGAAGACTACGATGCATTCATCAAAGCAATGAATTGTGTAGAAGCAAATCCACAAGCATATGCACCTCTTGAAGGCTCAAAATGCTTTGATGCAAACAGCCTGATTTATTACCTTGATGCAATTCACTTTGGTAAATATCCTGAAAAAGCATTTGAAATCTTTAAAGACAAGATGCCGGAAATTAAAGATGGTGACATGGAATTGATTTCAACACCAACAGACATTCAGGGAATCAACATCTATGAAGGCCGTCCTATTGCTGCAGGCTCTGCTCCTGGCGTAAAAGATGACGGCTGGCACGTTGCAGACTTCCCTTGCGGAATGGACATTACAGGTGCAAAATGGCCAATCACTCCAAAGAGCATGAACTACTACTTTAAGTTCATCTCTGACAGATATAAAAAACCAATTTATGTTTCTGAAAACGGAATGAGCAATGCCGACATTGTAAGCCGCGACGGAAAATGTCACGACCCACAGCGAATTGAATTTACCGAAAGATATCTTGAAGAACTTTCAAAAGGTATCGAAAGCGGCGCTGATGTCCGAGGGTATTTCCACTGGTCGTTAATGGACAATATGGAATGGTCAAACGGCTACAAAGAAAGATTCGGACTTGTACACGTTGATTTTGAAACCCAGAAGCGTACTCCAAAGGACAGCTATTACTGGTACAAAGATTTGATTAACAGTTTTAGAAAATAAATGAATAAGGGATTACAGATGTACTCTGTAATCCCTGCATATAAAATCAATTAATTTTCATTTCTGTAAGGTAATAAGATTATTCTGCCATTGTATCTTTCAGTGCTTTAAAAAATTCAGGTTTTTCTTTTTCAACAATGATAGGTCTACCTTCTGTACTTAAAAAACAGTGTTCAGATTTTCCAAGTCCGCATACTTCACCATTACATGTCAATGTATAGCCTAATGTCAATTTTACTGGCGTAAGTTTTTCTACCCTTACTTCGATTGAGATAACATCTGCAAAGGTTGTTGTTTTTCTATAACTGTATTCAATGCGGATTACAGGACTAATAATTCCTTCAGCTTCAATTCTATCAAAAGGAAAACCAATCTGTTCAAGAAAATCTACACGAGCTTCTTCCATGAAACGGATGTAGTTTGAATGGTGTGTAATGGCCATTTTATCTGTTTCGTAATAATTTACTTTGTGTGTATATGGTTTCATTTTCATTTCTCCCTCATTTACTGATTAATATTGTAATACAAAAAAAAGACTGTGTTAAGAAACTAACACAGTCTTTATCGTAACAGATTAAAACCTAGAGATTATCAAAATATCCCTTAGCTTTAAGGAGTTCTGCGTTCAAGATACCACCAAGTGCGGCACCACGTTTTGTGTTGTGGCTCAATGCAACAAACTTGATATCAAATACGTTACATGGGCGCAGGCGTCCAATTACACATGCCATTCCCTTTTCTGTTTCGCGGTCACGACGTGGCTGTGGACGATTTTCTTCATGGCGAACAACGATTGGGTGTTCTGGTGCAGAAGGAAGTTTCAATTCCTGTGGAACTGATGTATATGAAGTCCAGATCTTTTCGATTTCTTCCATGCTTGGTTTTTTCTCCCCGAATTCAAGAGATACACAAGCTGTATGTCCGTCGATTACAGGAACACGAGTACATGTTGAAGAAACGATAGGTCCTGGTGCGTTTTCGATTTTTCCATCTACAACTTTTCCAAGAATCTTAAGACATTCTTTCTCTGTCTTTTCTTCTTCACCGCCGATGAATGGAACAATGTTGTCAATCATATCAAATGAAGGAACACCTGGGTAACCAGCTCCAGAAGTAGCTTGAAGTGTTGTTACTACCATTCTCTTAATTTCGTATCCAGCTTGAATCAAAGCGTGGATTGGCATCATGTATGTCTGGAGTGAACAGTTAGGTTTTACAGCAATAAAGCCTTTGTCCCATCCGTGATGTTTTTTCTGATCTGCAATTACGTTCAAATGTTCGTAGTTGATTTCTGGAACCAGCATTGGAACATCTTCTGTCCATCGGTTAGCTGATGCATTTGAAACTACAGGAATTCCTTTTTGAGCATAAGCTTCTTCAAGGTTTTTAATATCCTCTTTTTTAGGAAGTTCAAGTGCTGAGAATACAAACTGACATTTACCGATTGCTTTATCAGCAATATTTGCATCTTCAACAATCAAATCTTGTACGGCAGCAGGAATATCTGCACCAATAAGCCAGCGGTTCTTAACAGCATCTTTATATGGCTGTCCTGCAGAACGTGGAGAAGCTGCTACATAAGTAACTTCAAACCAAGGATGATCTTCCAATAATTTAATGTAGCGCTGACCTACCATTCCAGTAGCGCCTAATACTCCGACTTTAATTTTTCCGGCCATAGTAAACCTCCAGGGATTTCAATTTAATAAGACATCCCAGAAATTTTATTTTAATATATTTTCCTTCAAATATTTTTTGAAGTTTTCACTGCAGAACGCCGCATCAGCAGCATTCAGCAATAATTGCTTTTTCTGATCCGAAGTAATTCCGTACATTTTTTCGATGTAAGAAAACTCATTCTTCAGATTCGTACGGCAAATTGCTGGATCATCAGTGTTAATCGTGACTTTAACTCCCTTTGCAAGATATTCCTGCAAAGGATATTTTGTCATATCACTGACAGCCTTTGTCTGTCTATTACTGTTTGGACACATCTCTAAAGGAATTTCGTTTTTCACGATATATTCCAGAAGCTCTGGATCTTCATTAACACGAACACCGTGTCCAATTCTCTTTGCACCCAACTTAAGTGCAGTCTTTACACTTTCAGCGCCATCGGCTTCGCCTGCATGAATCGTAAAAGGAATTCCATAATCTCTTGCAAGTGAAAATTCCTTTTCAAAATCCTTTGTCTTAAAAAGAGCTTCGGCACCTGCAAGATCGATTGCAACTACCCCTTCATCCTTTACAAGATATTTTTTTGCAAGCTTCACAGTCTCAAGATTTTCATCCTGATTGTGATCTGAGCGCATAAGGCACAGAATTAAGTTCGTATGCAGCTCACTTGCCTTTAGTCCATCCAAAGCTGCAAGGATTACTTCTTCCTGGCTTAAACCATTAATCAGATGAAGCTGTGGCGCAAATCTGATTTCAAGATAAATAAGTCCTTGACTCTTTGCATTTTCCTGAACAAGTCTTACTGCCTCAGAAATTCCCTCTTTTGTCTGAAGCAGCCTCAAAGGCAATCCAAAACACTGAAGAAAATCATTAAGACTTTCACAGTTTTCCGGAACAGAAAGTTTTTTCAAAAGCTCATCATCATTTTTTGCAGGAAGTTCAATATTCTGCAAATTACCTAGGGCCTTGGCAATTTCAAGTGTGATTGCTCCATCTAAATGACAATGTAAATCTATCAAAACTTACTCCAATATTTATCAGATAAATGACATCTTTAACAGAAAAACGTAATTAGATGTTGCATTCATCCATTGCTTTTTCAATAGTCTTCTTTGCACTGTCTGTAACTTCAACAAGTGGAAGTCTTACAGTTCCTGCAGGAAGTCCCTTATAGTTCATTGCATACTTGATGGAAGTTGGGTTTCCGTCACAGAACTCTGCCTTGAACATTGGTGCAAGACCGTAGTGGTATTCTCGGCACTTTGCAAAATCGCCTTTAAGACCTGCATCAACAAGCTCTACCATACGTGCAGGACAAAGATTTGAAAGTACAGAAATAACTCCGTCTCCACCTGCAGCAAGCAAAGGAAGTGTAAGTCCATCATCACCGCTTAATACAGCAAAGTCAGGCTTCTTGTTCTTAATGTTAGCAATTACATCCATCATTTGAGAAATTTCACCGCTTGCTTCTTTTACACCGGCAATGTTAGGAAGCTGTGCAATTCTTACAAGTACATCTGTAGGAATGTTTACACCAGTTCTTCCCTTGATATTGTATACGATGATAGGAAGTCCTACTTTTGAAACAGCTTCAAAGTGACGGAAGATACCTTCTTTTGATGGCTTGTTGTAATATGGTGTAACAACGAGAGCATAGTCTGCTCCAACCTTCTTTGCTCTTTCAACATATTCAACAGCATCCTTTGTGTTATTTGAACCAGCTCCAAGAATTACAGGAATTTCCTTTCCTGTTGATTCTCTGTAAGCCTTTACTTCTTCCATTACAATCTGAATAAGCGTATCTTCTTCAGAACCTGGGTCTTCTTCCAGAGTTGGGGTTTCAGCCGTAGTTCCAAGAGGAACTAATCCTGTAACTCCATTATCAAGCTGAAATTTAACATTTTTTCTGAATCCTTCGTAGTCAACTGATCCATCTGAAAACATTGGAGTGATAAGTGCTGTAAATGTTCCTCTTAATTTATTCATAATTTTCCCCTTAAAAAAATTTAAGCCATCTAAAACTAGACGGCTTAAAATATACTATTTATAGGTCTTTTTTTCAATATATTGCGACTATCTATAGTAGCGATTAAATCATTAATTTAACAAATGGTGAAAAATTCATCAGAGAATTATGCGTCACCATCAACAATGTATTTATAAATATTTCTACTTACATGATTACCCTTTATCTTTTAATAGAATTCCATTATTATATATAGAAATTATATATTTCGAGGAATTTTCATGGCAGGAAACACATTCGGATCAAAATTTACAGTAACTACATTTGGTGAAAGTCACGGAACCGCACTTGGTGTTGTAATTGACGGTGTTCCTGCAGGAATAAAAATTGATGCTGACCAGATTCAGAGTGCCTTAGACAGAAGACGCCCTGGTGTAACAACTGACGGAAAAGTAAACTCTGCAGTTACAGCACGAAAGGAATCTGATAAAGCAGAAATTCTTTCGGGCGTCTTTAACGGTTACTCAACTGGAACACCAATTTCCATCATTATCAGAAACGAAAACCAGCATTCCTCAGATTACAATGAACTGGCTGTAAAAATGCGACCAGGGCATGCAGATTATACTTACCTTGAAAAATATGGATACCGTGACTATCGTGGAGGCGGCCGATCATCGGGGCGCGAAACATGTGCCAGAGTTGCTGCAGGTGACGTTGCACGACAGGTTCTTCAGTCTTTAATTCCAGGTTTAAAAATAACAGCATACACTCTTCGTGCAGCAGGCGTTCAATGCCAGTCCATGGACCTTTCTCAGATTGAACAAAATTCAATGCGCGCCCCTGATAATAAGACCGCTGAACTTATGAACCAACGAGTTCAGGAATACCGTGAAAGTGGAAACAGTATCGGTGGTATTATTGAATGTCAGGTAGAAAACTTACCTGCAGGTATTGGGGAACCAGTATTTGATAAACTGGATGCAGTTCTTGCACATGCCATGCTTTCTATAGGTGCCATCAAAGGAATTGAATTCGGCAAAGGTTTTGATGTTGTCGACATGACAGGTGCTGAAAACAATGACGATATGAGAATTGAAAACGGGAAAGTAGTTTTTGATACAAACAATGCAGGCGGCATTTTAGGTGGAATGTCAAACGGAAACACAATTGTTTTCAGACTGGCAGTAAAAGCAGTTCCAAGTATTTACACAGAACAGAGAACAATCGAAGCAAAAATCAATCCTGACATTCCAAACAATCCGGCAGAAATCACGTTTGAAAATACTACTTTAAAAATAAAAGGCCGACACGATATCTGTCTTTGTCCAAGAATCGTGCCAGTTGTAGAAGCCATGAGTTATATCAGTCTCTGCGATTTATTCCTTACAAACCGCTAACAGAAACTATTTCGTAATCTCCATCCATCAGGGAATTAATCAAAAGTTCAAGCTTTGTATAAAATTCATTTTTTTCGCTGTCAGATTTAACGCCAACTGTAATGGGAATAATCTGACTTTCAAGAGTTTTTCCTGCTTTAGAATCAATTGAATCTTCTTCAACAGGGAATTCTATATAACTGTATCCAGCCTGACTTCCTGCATCACGAATCATTTTATTGCTTTTATAGAATGGTGCATGCCACAAAAGTGAAAGTTCTTTACCAGTTATAGCAAAATATTCATCTTCATTTCTTGCAAGTCCACGCTTAATATAATCTTGATTAATTTCAAAATCTTTGACAGTCAAATCTGTGCATGTATAAAACATTGATGCAGCCTCTGCCCCACTTGAAGCAATTTTCTTTACTTCTTTTGGATAGCGGCGTATAAATTCCCCATTAATAAAAAATGTAGGTTTTATATCATACTTTTCACAAAGAGCAAGAATAGTATTTACACCATCTGCACTATTCATCAAATCAAAAGCAAGTGCAATTTTCTTTTTTGGTGCACTCTTTTTCATTGCTTCTTTATAAAGCGCAAATGTATTAACTTTTCCACTTAGATGTCTTACATAGATTCCATTGTCGTATCTTGCATTCTTTGCTTCTGCTTTATATATTCTGTAATCCTGATTCTGTACCTGCGCTTTTAATGGTTCGCAGGAATGAATTTTCTGCCAGACATTTTTTACTTCATCATAAACAAAATATTCTTCATAGGAATCTGTCAATGCAATAATTTTTTTCGAAAGCTTATCCCAGGTTGCAGATTTACACTGTGACAAAAATAAATAATTTTCAGATTTTAATGGAACATTATAAAGTCTTACAGTCTGATCCCCGCCAATACATAAATTAGATGAATCTTTCCAGCAAAGCGAAGCTGTTTTTTCACCTTTAATTTCAGCAATTCTTGACCATGGATTTACACTATAAATGAATACAGAATTTCCGGAAGAAAAAGAAATAAATTTTCCGTCGGGAGAAATTGCAGCATTAGAAGTTGAATCTTCTACGCTTAAAATATTTACGATTTCATTTTTTTCGTTAAACAGATAAACAGCACTGCTTGTTTTTCCACTATCTGAAATAAAATCAGTCCAAATTACTGGCTTTGATAATTCAGGCCACAAGATTTCAAACTTATAGGATCCATCAAATACATCAGTATAAGATTTGTAATTCAATAGTTTTACATAATCTGTTGTATTTACAGAATTGATGTTATAGTACGAAACAAAGTTATTGTTTTTAACCATAACCATCTGTGTTGCAGCCGAATTAATTTTAAATTCCATTGTATCTGGATCAAAGTGTTCAGGAAGTCGTCCAATTACTTTTCCAAGATCATAGAAATTAGAATAAATTCCCAGCGACGAAAGTTCCCTCTCATCAATCATATAAATAATATCTGAATCGATATAAGCAAGATTTGTATTTGAACACCATTGAACATTCTGAATTTTTCCGTTACCGATTCTACGATATTTTTCTTCAAGTTGAATTCCCTTAAACATTTTTTCAGGGTTACAGTAGTAAACTGAATTATTTTTCTGGTATACAAAATTTTTACTGTCAGGCGACCATTTTACAGGAAGATTTGTATAACTGTAAGATGCTTCTCTGTCCAGAATTACATACATTTTAGTATCTGCATTCTGTATAATAAGTTCTCCTGTTGAAGAAGCTACCTTACGCATAAATACAATCCAGGTACCATCAGGGCTTGTAATAATCGGACTTAAAGAAAAAGATTTTTCTGGAAGAATTGCAGAACGAGCAATCCAATTCAAAGTGTTATTATCAAAATCATAAACTGCAGTACCGTAACGGTTTCTAACCTGCATTTTTTTTCCTTTATTCAGGAAATTAAGATATTCAGGATAACAGGTGATAATATCCGGAAGATTATTCTGGGCAATAGAAGACTCATCATGAAGGTTATATGAAAACAACACAGAATAAGGTTTTATACCTGAAGTATTCTGAGTTACTGTATAAAGCATTTTATTTTCTGAGTTAATATTTAAGTTATCAAATTTAATTCCTGCAAAACTGAATGAAGGAATTATAAACATTGCTAAAAACAATGCTGGTAAAGTTTTTTTCATTTATGCATCTCCGAACATAAAACGAGAGCGTCAAGCTCTTTTTCCAGCTGGTCAAGCTGATTTTCCATTTTTTCTAATCTTTCAAAGCGATTGTTAATCTGCATCTCTTCTAGACGATTAAAAATTTGTTCCATCCTTTCTTCCTCTGAGACTGAAGAATTCTTTGCCAGTTTTGACTGACCACACCATGGGCAAAATACAAATTTTTTTTCGATTGCTCTTCCACATCCGCCACAGATACACATTGGAGTAATTTCAGAAACCATTCCTTCCATTTTATCACCTGATTAATAATATCATATAAACGCAAAAAATGTGCTACTTTTATGTCGCACATTTTTGCAAGTTCTTTTATTTAATTAAAGTTAACGGATCAACTACTTTTCCGTTTTTATAAACTGTAAAGTGAAGATGAGGACCAGTTGAATAACCTGTACTTCCTACAAGTCCAATCTTGGAACCTGTCGTTACCTCATCATTCAGTTTACTCAGTTTTTTATACATATGACCATACAACGACTGATATCCGTTTCTGTGATCAATAATTACATAATTACCGTAAACATTTGACCAGCCACAAGCAACAACCTTTCCACTTAATGCTGCATAAATTGGTGTTCCCTGACTTATAGCCATATCAATACCAGGATGATATTGCTTAACTCCAGTAAATGGATCAGCTCTCCATCCGCAGCGTGATGTCAAACGCCATGATTTTGTTTTCAAAGGATTAATGAAAGTATCTCCCATTGCACTTCGAAGTGTTTCTTTATCAAGTTTTGCACCAGGAATAAAAAGTTCTGAACCAGAAATCAAAACTTCTGTATCAAGATCATTTACATCAAGAAGATCTGCAACATCAACTTCATATTTTTTTGCAATCTTTTCTATACTGTCACCTGAAACAACTTTATAAATCAATCCGTCTACAGATGGAATACGAAGCTTCTTTCCTGCATTCAATGCACGTACATTTTCAATTTTGTTAACAGCAATAATTGTAGAAATATTGTTTAATCCAAACTTCTTACTGATACCGCTGATTGTATCACCACTTTTAACTGTATAACTTGTAAATGTTACAGGCTGCTTAAATGAATATGAAACTAAAGTTCCAGATACAGAACCATCTTCAGAAACTTCTGTAGAGGAATTTAAAGCAAAGCGGGCCATTTCTTTATTGATAATATCAAACTCTGTCTCCCCTGCTACTTCAAGCTTGACAGGATTTGCGCTACTTTCAAAAAAATCAAAAGCTTTAACCATTCCCACAGGAATAAATGCAAGAACAGCTGCAAAAGGTAAAATCCACCAGAATTTCTTTTCAAATTTCAGAAATTTGCGGAGCTGAATCTTTAATTCATCAAAATTCAGTTTATTTTCATAAGAATAAGGCTTTGAAGCAGTAACAGCCTTTGCAACAGGTCTTTTTCTGGCAAAATTCTTTTTAATTCTTTTAACTGCAGTTGAAAAATTGAAATTTAACTTTTTCTGCCGATTATCAGGACGGCCACCCACGTAACTGATTATTTCCATATTAGAACTATCGACATAAATTATTTGACATATTAGAATAAAATAATGAAGAAATTCAAAACTTTGCCTTTGTTTTACTGTTTTTTTACAGGGCTCATAATAGCCTCTTTGATTAAAATATTCGTCTTTGAAGCAATGACAGTGGACGGGGTCAGCATGCAGCCAGCTTTAACCGACCAGCAGACAATTTACATAAATAAAGCTGCCTACGGAATTTCAAACCCCTTCGGATCAAAACTGCTGCTCCAATGGGCAAAACCCAAAGAAAATGACATTATCATCTATTTATATAATAACAATATAGTCGTAAAACGCTGTGTTGCTGTAGAAAACACTCCACTAGATTATTTAACAAATTCGGGGTATATTTTAATAGTAAATTCTGACAAAAAAATTCCACTTACAAGAGAGCAATACTACAATATGCACAATTGTTCAGAGGTCCCATCAGGCTACATTCTTGCAATTGGAGATAATTTTGAAAACAGTTTTGATTCACGAAATTATGGATTTATTCCTGTTTCTAACGTTTTGGGGAAAGTTATATGCAGGTAAATGGCTATTTTAAAAAGCACAAGCTTATTATTTTAGGTGTTTTTTCATCTCTTTTTATCATCTTGCTTCTGGTGACCTTTGGGCGCCTGGCTTTTAAGCCTAAGCAGACCATCAGCCCAGCTTTACCTCAAGTTGAACGAGGTTCTATTGTTGACAGAAATGGAAAGCCTCTTGCAGTTCAGACAAATTTCTACCATTTTGGTGTTACACCAAGTAGCATCAAAGATCCTGAAGCTTTTGCAAAAGATGTTGCCCCAGCCCTTCTAGCAGATCCTCTAGAAATTGCCACCCAGATTACAAGCGCCAAAGAAAATCCAAAAACAAGCCGCTTTATATATTTAAGAAAAAGGCTGGATCAGGTTACTTACGAGGAACTTCATCAGATTTGTGTTGATAAAAAATACAACTTTGCCCGCTTTGACAGAATTCCAGGTCGAATCTATCCGGAAAATGAACTTGCTTCTCAATTAATTGGATATATGGGTGATGATGGTGCAGGTCTTGCCGGTATTGAATATTCAATGCAAAGATACCTTTCGCCTGTCATTACAGAAGAAACAAGCAAGCAGACTCAAGGAAATAACGTTTTCCTTACAATTGATGCCAATTTACAATACAAGCTTGAAAAAATTGCAAAACATGCACTTGAAGAAACAGAAGCCGCAAATATTATGCTTCTTGCAGCATCTGCAAAAACAGGTGAAATTCTTTCTTACATAAGTCTTCCTTCTATTGATCTTAATAACTACAGATCCGGAACAATCGAAGAAACTATTGACCGGCCAGCAATGACTCAATTCGAACCAGGTTCTGTTTTCAAGGTATTCAGTATTGCCGCTGCTTATGATCAAGGCGCATTCCGTCAGGATGATCTTTTTTACTGTGACAGATCTTTTGAAAAAACACTTCCTTCAGGAGAAAAAGTCAAAATTACTTGTCTTTCAAATCACGGCTATTTAACTGCCCGAGGTGCACTAGAAGTTTCATGCAACGACGTAACAGCACAGATTACTGACAAAATGGACACAGAATTGTTCCTGGCAAAACTCAGAGGCTTTGGTTTTGGACAGAGAACTTCCCTTGAAGTTCCTGGAGAAACCTTAGGTTCTCTTAAAGACACAAAGGACAAATACTGGTCTGCACGTTCAAAGATGACAATTTCAATTGGACAGGAAGTTGGTGTTTCAGCAATCCAGATGATGGAAGCTGCCACTTACATTGCAAACAAAGGTAAAGGCATTCAACTTACATTACTTTCTAAAATTACAGATAAGGAAGGTAATATTCTTTACCAGCATGAACCAGTTTATAAACAGCAGAATATTAAGCCAGAAACTGCCGCATATATTTTAAGCTGCATGCAGTCTGGTGCTGAAAAAGGTATTGGATGGCGTGCTAATCTTGGAGATATTCCCATTGGCGTAAAAACCGGTACTGCCCAGATGGCAGACACAAAAAACGGCGGATACTCAGATACAGACTTTTTGTCAGACTGTCTGGCTTTTTTCCCTGCAGAAGATCCAGAAATCATTCTTTACATCGTCATTCAAAAAGCACAGGGTATTCAGTACGCAAGCCGTATTGTAGCCCCTGTAATCAAAGAATCTGCAGATACTATTATCGACCATATGGGTATGAACCGCGGAAGTGCTGCCAGTGTAATTCACAGTGGCCACATTTCTATTCAGAGCACACATCAGATAAAAGTCGGAAGTTCATTACCTGACTTTACAGGAAAAGCAAAACGTGAGCTTTTGAATCTTCTTGACCGTACAGACTTGAATGTTAACATTCATGGAAACGGATGGGTTGTAAGACAGGAACCAGAGGCTGGAACACCAATTACGGAGAACATGAAACTTGACTTGTATCTGGAATAAAAATTTTACAAACAATACAAGACGTTTCAAAACACGCTTTCCGGAGCTTTATGAAATTCTCCTGCCACATTTTGAAAGCGTTTCAAAATTTCTCTCCCAGAATGAAGAAAACTGTACTGTAGAAAAGGACATTAATATACTCAATAAAATATTTCCATTCTGGAATTTTTCTTTTTCAAAAGATAACAATCTTACTGTAAAAGAAAATGGTGTTTTTCTTCATTCAGGATATAGTCCAATAAAGGAAGTTCAAAAGCTTTTCAACTGTTCTGAAGCAAAGGATGAAGACATAAACTGGATTTTCGCAGGAATTGGATTAGGCTATGCACCTCTGGAGTTTGCAAAAATAAATGCTTCAAACCTTATTGTTATAATTGAACCAGATCCAGGATTCTTATTTGCATCAATGTGTGCTTTAGACTGGACCCCAATTTTTAACCATGAAAAATGCATAATCATAACAGAGACAAATCCTGAACAGATTATCCCCTTACTTGATAGTCTTCATGTAATTGAAAAATCAAAAATCATAACAAGCTCTGCTCAGACACAACACCAAAAATTATGGTTTACCAATTTCTTTACTTTACTAGAAAGAAACAAACAAAAGCAAAACATCAATACAAACACACTGGAACGATTTTCTTCACTTTGGCTTAAAAACAGTGCAAAAAATCTTCAAGCTTTTTCAACCTGCTCTGGAATTGAAATTTATAAAGATATGCTGGAACGTAAAATTCCTTCAGTTGTCTGTGCAGCAGGGCCAACCCTGGAAACGGTTTTACCATATTTAAACAAAATAAAAAACAAAGCTGTAATTATCGCTGTTGATACAGCATTGCGTTCTTTATTGCGATATAACATTGAACCAGATTTTATTCTTCTTATCGATCCTCAATATTATGCAGCAAACCATATTGCAGGTTTAACTTCACCTTCATCAGTTTTAATCACTGAATCTAGTGTTTATCCTTCTGTCATGAGATTTAACTGTAGAAAAAAAGTTCTTTGTGAAAGTCTGTTTCCATTAGGACAGTTTTTTGAAACCAAACTCCTTTCAAACAAAAGCCTTGGAAAAATTTCTGCAGGTGGTTCAGTTTCTACCTCCGCATGGGATTTTGCAAAATACATCGGTTCAAAAAGTATTTTCATGGCCGGTTTAGATTTAGGATATCCAGAAAACAAGACTCATATCAAAGGCAGCACATTTGAAGAAAAAAGTCACAGTACCAGTAACAAATTATCTCCTGCTGAAAACAATCTCTGTTCTATTTTATTCAGTGCATCAAATGAAAAATCAGTAAATTATCAGAACGAGGAAATCATTACCGACAGTAAAATGAAATTGTTTGCATGGTGGTTTGAAAGTCAGATAACAAAATATCCTTCTTATGAAACCTACACTCTTTCAAGTCAGAGTTTAAAAATTCCAGGCATGAAAATTTCTTCTGTTCAGGAAATTCTAAACTTTGAAGACTGTTATAACATTAAAATGGACTTAATTAAGTCTTGTGAAAAGAGAACTTGTAATTTTGATCCCCAACTTTTTGCACAAACCCTTCAGGAATTAAAAACCACTCTTTCAGACCTGTATGAACAAGCAAAAAAAGGCTTTTTTATTTGTGATAAAATCCTATCTGAGCCTTCAGCAAATGCTGAATCTTATGCCCGTACGAAATTTGAAGATCTGGAGAAAATCGATAATTATATTATGAATTCTTCTGCGAAAAATGTGGCTGCCCTTGTATTTCCTACTCAACGCCAGCTTGATGAACTTCTTTCAAAAGAAAAACCATATAAAAGTTCAATTCTCAACTCTATCCAGAAAAGCCGCATTATTTACAGTCAGCTAAAAAATGCAATAAAACAGTATCAGAAATATCTTTAATACAGTTTCTTTTTCGAAATAATTCAATTTGGACAAAAAAAAAGTTGAAAAACTCTCACACAGTTTTTCAACTTAATTTCTAATACGGTAAACGCAGGCATCTGGATGTCAATATGTCCGCGGTAATGATCCGTTCTATTTATATTATCGAGATAATCTTGAAAAACTTTAGTACTTTTACGCGATTTCAGATAAATAATTAACAAAAAAAAATATTAAAAGTATGCACTTTTTTCTATTTTTTTATTACAATATTGCCGATAATAAATAAGAAGTGGAGTCTTCTTTTTAAATGAATCCTATTAAACTTGATGCAATTAAACCAGATCAGACCTTCAAAGGTGAATTACTGTTAGACAAATCATTTCTTCTCTTAGGTTCCGGTCAGAAAATAACAACAGAACTTATTAAAAATCTTATGACCTGGAATATCACTGAATTATATATTGATGCTTCAGCAACTCCAGCCCCATCCATCGCTCAGTTTACAGAAGATACAGATACCGATGAGTTTATTACACTTGAGAAAAAAGAAAACGAAGCTCCCAAAATGAACACTTCCATCAAGGAAGCGTTAGCAAAAGCGCAAAATTCTAGTAATGAAAAATCACGTCTCACAGGCGTAATGAATGTCTATAACGAATACATGAGTTATATTCATTCTGTTTATACAAGATTTGCAACACATGGTGATTTCAATTCAGAAGACCTCTTCGAAACAGTCAAAGAACTTTGTGTATTCGTTAAAGAAAACAGACGATATGTACTTCGTATATCCCCTTCTGTTGAAACACGTACAAAAAATTATCTTGTAAGCCATGCAATGCGTTCAACAATCTTTGCAATTGTAATTGGATTAAAACTTCATCTTACATTTACACAGCTTCAGGAACTTGGAGTAAGTTGTATTCTTCACGAAATCGGAATGCTTAAGCTCCCTTCATACCTTTACCTGTCTGATAAAAAATTCTCTCACGCAGAACGAGCAAAGATTGCAACTCATCCACTTTTAGGATATCAGGTTATTGCTCAGGCAAATTTTGATGTTCCAATTCAGAGGGCTATTCTTGAACACCATGAACACGAAGATGGTTCAGGATATCCACAGAATCTTGTTTCAGATAAGATTTCTGATTACGCAAAAATTATTTCAGTTGTTTGTGCATACGAAGCAATATCATCACCTCGTAACTTCCGCGAAGCACGTACAACTTATGATGCAATGGTTGAAATGCTTAAAAACCAGAATTCTAAGTACAACGGAGATGTTATTAAAGCTCTTCTCTACTCTCTTTCGATTTACCCTATTGGTGCTTATGTATATCTAGCGAATGGAAAAATCGGGCAGGTTTGTGATGTAAATCCAGACAATCCTAAAAATCCTATCGTACAGATTCTTGGAGAAACAGCAGCAGATGGGGAACCTCGTACGGTTGAAACAGATGAAGGAATTAACAAGATCGTACGTGTCATGAATAAGGATGAAGCCAGGGACGCTGTTAAGTTCCTTGAAAACAAATCAACGTAACTAAAAAATCATAAAAAAAGACTTTCATGGTTGAAGAAAAATTTCAACAAACGAAAGTCTTTTTTTTTTCTAAAAATATCAGCTAAAAAACATTCTCATTTTTTCAACTTCTTCATTAAACTTATCATCAACAACTGGTGGATGCTCATTAAAATAAAGAATTTGATTCAATTCATCTATATTTCTAACTCCCCACAAAGGAATTACATCTTCATATTGATTAAAGAAGCCTTGTGCCAGGGGAATATTCTGAACAAGTCCGCCATATAAAGGTTTCATAGCAATAAAGCCTACATCCTTTTTCTGGCAAAGATTGTAAATCTCAAGAGTATCTTGACCAGTCAAAAGATTGAATGGAAGCTGAATTGTTTCAAAGAAATCTGCTTCAAGTGCTTTTTTCGCAATCTCAACCGACTGAGTTGCAAAACCACAATGTTTAATTTTACCCCTTTCCTTTAATAACGAAAAACTATTTCCAAGTTCATCAAGATTAAAATAATTTTCGTCAATAAATTCATATTGGAATAAATCAACATAATCAGTCTGTAAGGCATAAAGACTGTCTTCAAGATCCTGAAAAATTTCTTTTTTTGTTGATGCATTTGTCTCAGTTGAAAGAATAACATGCTGGCGAATACCAGAAAGACAGGCACCAAGTCGTTTTTCACTTTCAATCTTTGAATGAGAAATATCAAAAAAATTGATTCCTGCATCGTAAGCCTTATGGATCAGGATAGCCGCATTTTCTTCAGTATCAATTTCACTTAATGACATTGCACCAAATCCAACACGGCTAACCAGAAGATTAGACTTACCTAATCCTATGTATTCCATCTAATTATGCTTTTACAACAGGTTTGTAATTCTTGATAGCTTTTTGGATAAAGAATACAAGGTCATCCAAAGAAACACGTTCCTGTTCCATTGAATCACGGAAACGAACTGTTACAGTATTGAACAATTCATTCTTTGAACCGTCTTCTTTTGTTTCCTGGATTGTATCATAGTCTACAGTTACACAGAATGGAGTACCAACTTCATCCTGACGGCGATAGCGCTTACCTACAGTTCCAGAAGTATCGTAATCAGTTACGAAGTCTTCTTTAAGAAGATGCTGGATTTCTTTAGCTTTTTCTGCAAGTCCGTCTTTCTTCATCAAAGGAAGAACTGCAACTGTAATAGGTGCAAGACGTGGATCAAGGTGAAGAACTGTACGATAGTCTTCTTTTCCTTCTTCTGTAGAAACATTCTGTTCTTCGTAAGCTTCACAAAGGAACATCAAGAAGTTACGGTTAAGACCTGCTGAAGTCTCAATTACATATGGAATATATTTCTTGTTTCCGTCTTCCTGATCGATATAAGACATATCTTTCTTAGAATAATTCTGGTGCTGAGAAAGATCGAAATCTGTTCTTGAGTGAATACCTTCAATTTCTTCAAAGCCAATTGGAAAGTTGTATGTAATATCGTATGCATCTTTTGCATAGTGAGCAAGCTTGTCATGGTGATGCCACTTAAGCTGTTTTTCTGGAATACCATACTTTAAGTAGAACTGCCAGCGGTCTGTTCTCCAGCGTTCAAATACTTCATCTTCTGTTCCTGGTTTACAGAAATATTCCATTTCCATCTGTTCAAATTCTGCAGTACGGAAAATGAAGTTTTTGAAAATGATTTCGTTACGGAATGATTTACCAACCTGAGCAACACCAAATGGTACTTTCATACGGTTTGACTGAACAATGTTCTTAAAGTCTGTGAAAATTCCCTGACATGTTTCTGGGCGGAGGTAAATAAGATGTGATTCATCAGCAATTGGTCCCTGGTATGTTTTGAACATAAGGTTGAATTCACGAACTGCTGTATATTTCTTTTCTTTGCTGCCACAAACTGGACAGTTGATGTTAGCTTTAATGTAAGCTTCCATTTCTTCATGAGTCATTGTATCAACTGGTTTTCCAGGATCTTTGTCTGGATTTGCTGCTACAAAGTCTTCAATCATTTTATCTGCACGATGACGAGCCTGACATTCAAGACAGTCAATCATTGGATCAGAGAAGTGATCAGCGTGTCCAGAAGCTTTCCATGTTGTATGATGCTGGAAAATTGAAGAATCAAGACCAACAACATCATCATGAAGCTGAGTCATGTAATGCCACCATTCATTCTGAATGTTTCTCTTGAATTCAACACCTAAAGGACCATAATCCCAGGCACCTGCCTGTCCACCATAAATTTCTGAAGCCTGATAAACAAATCCGCGTCTCTTACAAAGAGAAATGATTTTGTCCAATGTACATGCATGTACGTCTTTTTCGTTTGCCATTTTTTACTCCTATGTTACGACCCTGGCGTGAGCCGTTTTAGATTCTTATCATTTCATTTGGAATGTGATTTTTATAATACCACAAATAAAATCTAGTGTATAGACACTTAATTTTTAGCATGATATATTTAGATTATGGCAATTATTGAAGTAAGCGACTTATGTAAAGATTATCAGATGGGTAAAACTACAGTTCATGCTGTAAACAAAGCAAGTTTTAAAATTGAACAAGGGGAATTTGCAGCTCTTTCAGGTCCTTCTGGAAGCGGTAAATCAACTCTATTAAACTTAATGGGTTTAATTGACTTACCCACATCAGGTCATATTACATTAAACGGTGTAAATGTTTATGAAAAATATGATTTACCTTCATTAAAATCGATTCCTTCAAAACTGGATAATCATATTACATCCCTTCGCCGTCAGAACCTTGGATTTATTTTCCAAAACTTCAATCTTATTCAGGTTCTCAATGTTTATGAAAACATTGAACTTCCATTAAAGCTTGGTGAACTTCCAGCAGAAAGAGCAATGACACAAGCTCAGAAAAATGAATGGATAGATTTTCTTATTGAAACTGTAGGACTTACAAACTGGAAAAACCACAAGCCGACAGAACTTTCCGGAGGACAGCGTCAGCGCGTTGCAATTGCAAGAGCCCTTGCAACAAAAGCTCCAATTATTTTTGCCGATGAACCTACAGCAAACCTGGACTCCAAAAACGGCGATCAGATTCTCGCTCTCATGAAAAAATTAAATCATGAATTAAAAACAACTTTTATTTTTTCAACCCATGATTCAAAGATTGTCGAAATGTCAGATCATGTAATTAAAATCAAAGACGGAATTATTCTTGAAGCATAAGATTTATTAAAATAAGCTTAACTAAAACGCAACATTGAGCTTAAGTTGTACACCAAGACCAACTTTACAAATTAATCCATAATAAATAGGAATTCCCAAGTCAAGATCTGCATTAGGTAAAATATTATGAATCTTTACACCAGGAACAATAGTTCCGTATTTATTTCCAAAATCATGAAAATATTTTACCGCAGCTGTAAACTGGGAACCATTAATATGTACCCATGCTCCCTCAAATGCAAGATACTGGTTAAAATACAATGAAAGATCTTTAGGCTCTTCAAATCCAAGTCCAGTCCAATCAAGAACAAACTGATATTCAAGAATAAATCCCAAATTTACCTTTTCTCTTGTTGCCCACCAGACACTTGCAGTACCACGCATTCTTGGTGTTGTTACAGCATTATTTGCATTAACCTGAATATGTGTCAAATATTGTGTGTAAAAATGGAAATCACCCAATTGAAAGTTAACATCAACCCCCAATGCTGGTGGAAGTTTATGGTCATCATTCTCAGCCCATGTTTTTGCAAAAATATCAAATGATAAATTGTTAAGATTACATTCAATCATTGCAGCATAGGAAAAATCGTTTATTGCTATCTTACTCCACTCAGTTCTGTCGTAACTAGGATGCTTTGTTAAATAACCTGTATAATCATAATAATTGATAAGACCTGTTATGTTTAAGCGCCAGATTGGAACAGACATCATAACTGTAAATTTTGCATTATCAGGATCTATCAAGTCATCTGTAAGAACATTTTCAGGATTATATATATTGTCATAACTATTTCGTTCACTGGAACCTGCAGCATCATCAAGAATGTTTGTATCAAAAATTCTTGCACTACCCCATTTTACTTCTTTCTTTCCTGCAGTGATAAAGGCAAAATCCCAAAGTGAATAGTTTATATACAGTTCATATAAGCCTGCTTGCATTTTTGGAAAATTTGCAAGAAGAGAGCCTCTGATAGAAAAATAATCATTTGGCTTACTTCCAAAAGAAATTGTGGAATCAAAAGTTGCACCAGGTACAACTTCCCCAGGGTAGAAGTAAAAAAAACCACCTAAACGAGATTCCAGATTACCTGTTAAAATAATACCTCTTTTTTTTGAAGATTCACCATTTTGTGAATCAACTGGCGATGTGACAATGGCTTCTGTATCTTCGCTATCATCAAAAAGATTATCGAAATTTTCATCATCAAGCAAAGCATCAGAATCAAAAGTGTCATGGGAATTTTCAAGAGTTAAATTATCATCATTATCTGAAATAATAACAAAATCAGATGAAACCTCCTGTTCCATCTGATTTTCTGATAAAAGAGCATCGTTGGAATTATCTTCTGCAGTCTGAGCAGAAACAGCACTTATTGAAATAGAAAGGCAGGCTGTAAAAATCACCAGCCTGCAGATTAATTTTATCATAGTCAGTCTTTAGAAACCCATCTCCTGAAGGAATTGCTTCGAGTATACTACATTAGACTGCTTTTGAAAAGTAACATTAGAAATGGAAATCTGAGTTTTTTCGTACTGCATCTTCCCATCAATTTTTGTACCACGAAGATTATCTACAACAAGCATTCCGCCTGGTACATAACGTTCACCTACTTTCTGATAACTAGGAATTGCTGTAGTACGGAGCAGCTGTCCTGAAAGACTGTAATCTTCCTTTTTACGAATCAAGCCGTCATCTTTACTTACCCAAAGCTTGATTACAGAATAATCAACATTTTTCGTTTTAGCTGTTAATTCATAAAGAACACAATCAAATTTTCCTAATTTTACTTCACTGAAACTTTTGATATCATAATCTTTTGCAAAAGTGAATGGAACTAAGTCACTATTATTTATAGATGAATTCTGGAACTTATTTCTTGCCGATGTAAAAGTAAACTGCTTATCTCTTGGATCATAAAACCAGATTGAATCATCAAACTGAACGTATCCCTTACCCTTATCTGCATCCGGACCTGTTATCAAAATAGTAAACATATTCTTTGAATCACGGCGATACATAACAGCTGTTGTAACAGACTTTCCAGCTCCCGGTTTATCAGTTACAACTGTATAGTTTGCTTTATAATCTGTTCCGGCGAAACTTGTGTTTTTATCTGCTTTTTCAAGAAGAGCTTTTGCCTGAGTCTGAGTTACCTGAGCACTCAGTGAACTTAAAGCACAAAATCCTGTAATTGCTGTCAAAATAATATTTTTTAATGTCATTTTCATAAATTTGCCTCCTAAACAGGCTGATAAATTAAGTTGTTGCAGTAATTGCACCAACAGGGCTTACTCGAACTAACTTTCTTAATGTAAACAACACAGATACTAGTGTAGTTACAATGATAACTGTTACAAATCCAAGGATTTTAAGTCCATTTATATCAGGAAGAAGATATCCTCCAGTAAGGAACAAGTCAAATCCGGAAATAAATGAAAGATTAAACAATGATGCAATTTTAGCAATAATAAGTGAAAAAATAAAACCTGTTAACCCACCAGCAAGAAGTAAAGTAAATGCTTCTGTAATAAAAAGTCGCATAATTCCAGAAGGATTCATTCCAAGGGCCCTTAAGGTTCCGCTTTCTACACTGCGTTTAATAACAATTACTCTGTATGTACTGGAAATTCCTACAGAAATAATAATTGCAAGCAGCACAATAATTGCAATAACAATCAGCTGCAAAGCCTGAACAAGAAGCTTAAGATTTGAAACATTTGATTCAAGGGAAATCAAAACATATTTATCAGTTGTATGTGTTTCAAATTCTTTATAGAAATCTTCTTTATCCATTCCAAGAGGATACATATCAACTTTAGCTTCAAGCTTTTTCTGAAGCTTCATTCTTTCGATTAACGATGGCATACCGTCAGGATAATACATACAAATTCTGTTTACCTGAGGTGGATTCATATCAGCTACTTTCATCAAACCTGAATAATTAACATATGATGTATACATTCCGAAAACACTGGAATCCTGGAAAATTCCGGTTACTACAAAGTTGGAAGTATTTTTATAACCATCAGCTGTTGTCATATATAATGTTATTTCATCACCCACATGGCAGCCAAGTTTTTTTGCAAGCGGTTGTGAAATTAAAACAAGATTTTCAATTTCAGGATTATAGTAAGTCCCTTCAACAAAAGTAAATTTTTCAAACAGGGCTTTTTCATGTTGAAAATCTACACCGTAAATGACGCGTTGTCTTACACTCATTCCTTCAAAATAGAAGCTTTCATTACGGGCATCGTAGTTATAACGTTTTGCAATTACAACTGAATCATCATCAATACATTCTTTAAGGATTTCAATTGCTTTGTCTGCATCACTTTCATCATTACTTAAAGACTTTCCACCAAGAAGCTGCAAATCTCCCCCATAATACTGTCGGGCTTTTTCATTCATAGATGCAATCATTCCATCTGTAATCATAATTGCACTGAGCATAAGACAAATACCAACAGCACATACTGCAAAAAGTGATTTGTATTGACGTCGTCGTTCAATAATTGATTTTATGGCAATCTTAAAATAAAACATCTGATACAGTCCTTAACCTAAATATGTTCCATTGCAACAACAGGGCTTGTATCAAGTGCAATATGAACAGGATAAAGCCATCCAATAACAGCAAGAAGCAATGAGAGAAGCATTCCACTTGCAAGATTTGTAAGAGTAACAGTTGTCTTTAACTGGTTACCACCAAAGAGCTGTACAAGATATGAATTTGAGAAAGTAATATGTGCATTAACAAGAATCTGATTACCAAGCATTCCAATAAGACATCCTAAAATGCCGGCAGTTACTGTAAGCATTAATGTCTCAAGAAGATATTCAATGGCAATAAATTTTCTGTCAGCACCAATAGCTCTTAATGCTCCAGTTTCTTTAGTACGATCCATTGCTGCAATAACAAGTGTATTGTTTACTACTATAAAGCCAGTGCCAATAAGAAGAATGAGGCCAATGTTGAAAATCAGGCGCATCCAATAAACATATTGGGCAGACATACCTGCAGCAGCACGCCAGGAAACTGCAACAACATTATATTCTGCTTCTTTGAAATATTTATTTAATTTCTTTACAAAGCGATTTGGATTTTCACCAGGATTTAACTTGCAGATAATATAATTCCAGGTTGTCTGAGTATTCTCTGTACTCTGAATTTCTTCCAAAGCTTCAGGAAGTTCGGTAACCTCTGTTTCAAAAGATTCATCTGAATTTCCAAAAACATCATCTTCGCCGAACATTCCATCAATATCATCAAAATCGTCAATTAATGCTGAATCATTTTTGTCAATATTCAATGGACCTGTAGACATTGATTCAATACCTAAAAGAGAACGAACAGTTTCTGGTTCACATAAAATAATATTATCCTGAAGGTCGTTATGAACATGATAGTCATAAATTGCAGTAACTACACCACCACGCAACGTATAAGAAGAACCATTACTTGAAATCAACTGAAGTTCACTACCAGGTTTAATTTCTATGCCAGCTTCATCCAAAAGCTGTTTCTGCATTGTTCTATTAATCATTAAGCCTTTCTGATCTGGTTGGTAAGGAACGCCTTCGATAATTTCGATTCCATCCATAATTGAAAGATAATTTGATGAATCAACGCCGAAGAGAACTGCAGGCTTCATAAGACTGTCAAATTTTATAGCAGCCTGTCCAGTTAACTGTGAAACTGTAGATTTAATTTCACTTTGGGATTTTACATAATCATATACATTACTGTAAGGATTAATTCTAGGAAGTTCAGAAAGTTCACCGGTAACTGGAGTTTCATCACCAAAAAGACTCATTGAAAAATCAGTAACAGGTTTTACAACTACATCCCCTGTAAAACTTGAAGAAAATGTTTTTTCAATTCCATTTCCAGTTCCATCAAAAACAGCATTTGCAATTACCATTACAGCAATTGAAAATGCAATAAAGAGAATAATAACAAATGAGCTTTTTCTCGAAATAATGTTTTTGAATGCGAATCGTAAAGTAAACATTAAAAATTCCTGTGAAAATAAAGACGTTTTTAAATTATAATAAAAATCTCTAAAAACTTCAAACCTTTATTAAGCCCATATAAACCAGGGTAACTTGTAAAGATTAATTCCCCACTTTTCTGTCAGAAATTGCAACATTTTTT
>SAMEA3663175__coassemble_51_pt1 | contig 35465 bp, 29 predicted proteins | sample SAMEA3663175__metabat2_low_PE_006 | metagenome-assembled genome bin SAMEA3663175 (sample SAMEA3663175) | pig gut metagenome | biome: pig gut; feature: pig-associated habitat; material: faeces | place: Denmark | collected 2012
TCAAATATTGGTATTTCTGAATTTGTTGATTCTATAGATAGCTACCAGGCTGAGTCTGAAAAACTTGATGGTATGGAAATTCCTCTTGAAGCTTCACAGGGTGTGCGCATAATGTCTATTCACAAAAGTAAAGGGCTTGAGTTTAAAGTTGTATTTATTTGTGGAACAGGCCATCAGGGAGCAAATGATTCCAATTCCCAGATTATCTATTCAAGTAAAGAATTTGGAATTACTGTGAATACACCGGCAAATCCATTAAGTAAGAATAAAGATAATTATTTTTATAAGCATCAAAAAGAGTTGTCAGCTAATATGAGTTGTGCTGAACTTAGACGAGTTACTTATGTTGCATTAACACGTGCAGAAAATCGACTTTTTATTACCGGTGGTTATAAATTTTCAGATTTTAAGAAATATGATTATACACCAGAAGGGGAAAAAAAGCCTTCTCGTATTCTTGATGTTTTAATGCCTGCATTAAGCAGATTTGTAATTTCGCCATATGAAGAAGCGATTTTAAAAGGCGAACCAGCAGAAGGTCTTGATACAGCCTATTCAATACCAGATGTGTTGAGTAAAAAATGTCCATTTACTTTTGAAAAAATTCCGGCATTCAAAATCCCTGAGGAAGATAAAAGTAGATTTGACCGAAGTAATGTAAAAAATAAATTTAAAGATAAATATGAAAAAGCTTTAGTAATAGAAAAACAGGAACCAAAAACTGTTTATGTTTCTCCAAGTCATCTTCATGAAGCAGATGATGAAACTCCTGATTATGCAAAATATGAAATTGTCGTAGACAAAAAAATTCCATACTCACAGATTGATACGCTTGTTCTGTCATCAATATCTGCAAAGAAAAAAGAACCTGAATTTACTTATTCAAACTTTGGTACAATAGCACATGCTTATATTGAGTGGGCTATTAAAAATGAAGAAGTTAAAGTTCTTAATAAAGAAATTGTAGGACTTCATGGTAATGAAAAGTCTCTGGAAGTTCTTGATGAGATTTGTAGAAAAATGCAGCTTCAGTTTAAAGAATCCGAAATTGGAAAACAAATTGCTGATTCTGTTTCTAAAAATAAATTTTATAAATGTGAGTATTCATTTAAAAGTCTTGTTGCAGAAAAAATTATTAATGGACAGATTGACCTTGTGTTTGAAAATGCTGATTGTTCTGGCTTTACTATTGTTGACTACAAAACAAATAAAGAAGTGAATCCAGCAATCTATCGTAATCAGCTTGCATGTTATAGAGATGCAATTGCAAAAATGATGGATGTAGATTCTTCAAAAATCAGATGTGTGCTTTACTATCTTCGTTATGGAAGGGTTGAGGATATAACTGATATATGTGCCACAGTTGATCTTGAGAAAGTTGTTTCGGTTGCAGAATGAAATTTGAAATAGTATAATTTTAAATATGACAGCTAAACGAAGATATAGAAAACGTGAAATCATAATTCTTTGTACACTATTCATTTCAATTGTTGTGTGTTCTGGAATTATTTTTATGAATTTCAGACAGATTCAGGATGCTGCACCAGATGAAACATTTCCGGTTACAAAGAGAGATTATACTATCCTGATAACTGGAGTTTCAGAAGATAATTCCTTTTTAAAACAAGTTTCCCAGGGTGCCTCGCTGGTAAGCAACTTCTATGATTGTGCAATTATGTATTATGAACCTGATGCCTATTCAAAAGAGAATAATATGAATTCACTTCTGGATTACGCAGGCTTTATTAATGCTGATTGTGTTATTACATACCTTGATCGGGATGCTGCTAAAATTGAACCACCTAGAAATCATGATAACGAGGTGATTCCTCTTATAACTGTAGGACATTATTTACCTGAAGTTTCAAGTACTTCTCATATTGGAATTAATTATGCAGAACTTGGATTATCCATGGCGGAGGAGGCTGTCAAATATCTTAATGGAAGAGGAACTATATATCTTTTAAATACTTTTGATGTTAATGATTATTATACAAGTACAGTATTGAATAATCTTGTGAACCGGTTAAATCAGGAAAATGAAATAAAAATAATTTATTTTTCATCAAGCCGAAACACTGATTTTTCAATTGAAGATGATGTCAGACAGCAAATGGCTTCTTCTGGAAAAATTGATTTGGTTATGACTATTTCTGAACAGGGAACAGTTCTTGCAGTTCAAACATTAAGTGATTTAAATTTACATGCAAAAACTGGACTTATCGGTTTTGGTGATGGAAAAGAATCTCTTAATTATATAGACAAAGGGCTTATTACAAAGCTGTTTACTCCAGATGCTGTTGATATTGGAAAAAAAGCGGTAGGTGAATTTTTTGAGTACAGAACGAATGGTTCTGCAAATAATTATGTAACTGCAGACTTTATGCTTATTGAACCGGGAATTAAAAATGACTGATATAAAATTGCAAGTTACAAAATTCCTTTCAAAATTATTGAATCTATTTCGTGAACGATCAATACGCTCTCAGATTATCATTGTTCTGTCCCTTTCTCTTGGCGTTTTTATGTTTGTATTTATTCTTTCAACAGGTATTTACAGAAAATCAATTTCAACTGTTGAAAATTCCTACAAGACAAATGCTGACCTTGATAAGTACCTGACACTCCTAACCGAAACTCAAGATGCATTTCAGTCTTATATGCAATACAGAACTTTTGAAAGTATAGATAAATATTATCATTATCTTGCCCTTTCAGAAGAAACAACAGAAACGCTTCAAAAACAACCATCGTCAATTGTGGCTAAGCAAAAAGAATATATTATTCGTCAGCTTGCATTAAGTTTTTTTATTTATTCAGGTAATGCTGTTGCAGCAAGACGTGCAAATAATGCTTATGAAACAGATCTGTATTATAAAAAAACAGTTCAATGTTTTTCTTTTCTTCGTGATGAAGTTCTTGCACTTAACATGATGTACTTTAAGGCAAACGCAGAATTTTATGAGATAAATAAAAATACAACTTCTTCGTTATTAACAATTTCTATTATTTTAATAACGATTATTATAATCTGTGCAATACTGTTTATTTATATTGGTATTTCTCAGATAATTCTGCCATTGTCATCAATTTCAGCTGTTGCCTTAAAAGTTGCTGATAGAGATTTTGATGTAGAGCTTTTTAATTCAACCAGAAAAGATGAAATTGGAAACATCTGTAGAGCTTTTGATGAAATGATTATCAGTATTCGTGAGTATATTGATACTATCTGGTTAAAGGCAAAGCAGGAAAATGAACTTCGTGAAAAAGAAATTGAAATGCGGGCTTTGATTACTGATGCCCACTTTAAAGCTTTGCAGGAACAGATTCAGCCACATTTCCTTTTTAATACATTAAACACAGGTGCCGGTCTTGCAATGATGGAAGGGGCAGATAAAACCTGTTACTTCCTTGAACAAGTTGCAGATTTTTTAAGATATAATATTCAGCATCCTGGACATGATGCTTCAATTAAAGATGAATTAGGAATGCTTGATAATTATATTTATATTATGTCTGTTCGTTTTGGTAACAGATATAAATTTATAAAAGAAATTGATGATGCAGTAGTTAACGTACGAATGCCTAATATGATTTTGCAACCTCTTGTAGAAAACTGTATTAAACATGGATTAAAAGATGTTACAGAAAATGGGGAAATTAAAATTGAGGTTAAAAACAATTTCGATAAAAACGAAATAAATATTTTTATTTCTGATAATGGTTGTGGTTTTGATTCAGATATAAAAGAAAAAATAATTGCTGCTAGTAAATCTAGAGAAATTTTATCTGATGCAGCCCTTATTGTAAAAACTTCTGAAATGGATCAAAATGAACATATATCAACTGGTCTTGTAAATGTAATATCAAGACTTCAGTTTTATTTTAAACGTAATGATGTTTTTACTATTCTCTCAAATGAAAATGGTGGAACAACATTCTTTTTGAAGATACCTAATGTATAATATTTTATTAACTGATGATGAACAGATTGTAATTGATACTCTTACTCTTATTCTTAACAGAAATTTTCAGGATGAAGTTAAGATCTTTACTGCTTTATCTGGAGCTAAAGCATTGGAGACTGTCCGTTCAGAAAAGATTGATATTATATTTATGGATATCCATATGCCTGGAATTAATGGCCTTGAAACAATCAGTCTTGTTAAACAGCTTAATCCTAATGTTGTTATAGTTATTTTAAGTGCATATGACCAATTTCAATATGCACAGGAAGCTATTAACCTTGGTGCCTATAAATATCTTACAAAACCAGTAAACAGAAATCTTATTATTCAGACAGTTCGTAACTGTATGAATCTTGTTGATACAAATCGCGGCGCTTTTTCTAATAATCTTGAACTCCATGAAAAATTGAATTTTGTATCTTCGATCGTAGAAAGCGATTTTATTTATTCCTGTATTTTCAGTAATTCGGCTACAGATTTTTCTTCATATCTGGATTATTTCGAAATTCATAATAACTCATATTTTATGTGCTGTATCGAATTACCAGGACTTGAACAGGATAAAAGATATGATGCCTATATGAAAGTCCGTGACATTCTTACATCAAAGGGGCGATGTATTATTGGGTCTTTTATGACAAATCGAGTTGGTGCATTCTTTCCGATTAATGACGATGAAAGTTTGAACAAAAATGGTGATTTAATAAAAGAAAAAATGGGACTTCTTCATTCCCTTCTGTCACAAAGTCTTTCTTCAAAAATCAGAATAGGTGTAAGCCAGATTGAATCAGATATTCAACAGGCATCCCAGGTTTATAATAATGCATTGACAGCACTGAACAGTACAAGTGTTTCAGGTGGAATTTCTTTTTATACTGACACCATTATTCAAAATCATGAAAATGCTCAGAATAAGCGTATTCAGGAAATGTCTACCAGGATCATCAATCGCATTAAAGTTGCAGATGCAGGTTCCGTAAGCCAGCTTATAAATGAATATATTGCGCTTTTGTATGATGTTTATGCAAATCAGATTGATATATTAAAAAACAAGTTGATTGAATTGATTTTTAAAGTAAGAATGAGTACTACCGAAATTGTCTCTGATTATACTAATGAGGCGTTTGATAAGGCCTTTTCGATTCTTTCTTCAACTAACGACAGAGAGGCTATTGAACGCTATATAAGTTCACGATGCCTTGAATGTGTTACTGCCATTGCCAGTGTACAGGCCAGTAAGACTAATCCGATTATTCAGAAAGCCTGCGAATACATTGAAGAAAATATTGATAAGGATATTAGTCTCGATCAGCTTGCTGATTATCTTGGAATAAATAATTTTTATCTCAGTAAGCTTTTTAAAGATGAGAAAGGTGATAACTATATCAGTTATGTAACTGAACTTCGTCTTGAGAAAGCCCGTAAACTTTTAGGAGACGATTCGCTTATCATTAAAGAAATTACATCTATGGTTGGTTATAAAGATCAGAATTATTTCAGTAAACTTTTCAAACAGCGTTATGGTCTTTCACCTTCTGAATACAGAGAAACTCTTAATAAGTAATACAGGTTTTGAATGAATTTATCAAATATTTTTCAGGTAAAAAAACAAATTTCATTTTTAGTAATTTTTGCATGTTTACTTGGTTCATGCGGAAACTCAAAAAAAGTACAGAAGAAAGATGTTTCGGCCACTGTAGATAAAGATAAAATTACTATTGGTTTTTCTATTGATACTCTTGCAATTGAGCGCTGGCGACGAGATTTGGATGTATTCCTTGCAACTGCTAAAAGTGTGGGTGCCGATGTTATAGTTCAAAATGCCGGTAATGAAGTCAGTGTGCAGATTAGACAAATTCAATATCTAATTGACAAAAATGTTGATGTACTTATCGTTCTCCCTAAAAAGTCAGATTCACTTACAGATGTACTAAAAATTGCTAAGGCAAAAAAAATTCCTGTAATATCTTACGATAGACTTACCCGTAATGCTGATATCGATCTATACATGACAGTTGATTCTGCAAAAGTTGGTGAAGAGATGGCTACAGAAATTTTAAAGCGCCGTCCTTATGGAACCCTTTATTGTCTCTATGGCCCGCTGGATGATTATAATATGATCCTGATTAAAGAAGCTGTAGAAAAAACATTGCTTGGTTCTCAACTTCGTATAGGTGAAATATTCTATACCGACAACTGGAACTACGACCTTGCCTATAAACGAATGAAACAGCTTCTATCTGACCGACAGTTCCCTAATGCCATCATCTGTGGAAATGATGCAGTTGCAAATAGTATTATTCAGGCTATCAATGAATCAAAATATTCCGAACAGATAATTATTGCAGGGCAGGATGCCGATATTGTTAACTGTCAGCATATTGTAACTGGAAAGCAGACCGTTACTATTTATAAGCCGATTACAGAACTTTCTAAACAGACAGCTTATGCTGCAGTTCGACTTGCCAAAGGTACGGCTGCAAAAGATCTGGAAGATGTAAATGCAGTGATTTTTAATGGAAGTTCAGAAGTTCCGTCAATATTGCTTGAACCAATTCCTGTTACAAAAGACAATATTGACGAAATCATAATTGAATCTGGCTTTCATACCAGAGAAGAAGTTTACAGAAAATAGCGGTTTACTGAATTAAACGCGGTGCATGGCACTAAAAACTTTTTCACTCATGATGTTGATTTCAACACCCATTTCTTTTCCTGATTTATTCATTTCATCTCTGAGCTGATCAATAGTAATGTCTGAAGAATCGAGACTTACCATCATCATCATTACGAAATTACCAGAAAGAATAGTCTGAGTAATATCTACAACATTAATAGAATGTTCTGCAAGAAATGCAGTAACTTTAGCAATAATACCTACTTTATCTGAGCCAACAACTGTAATAATAGCATTCATAGTAAACAATATTAGTGTATTTCAAAAATACTTGCAATGAGTAATAGTTGCGTATTAGAATTAAGCCATGAATAAAGAACTTAAGATTAATCTTCGTATAACCTTCAATTCTCCAGTTATACTTACATTCTGTTTGGTTTGTGCGATAATTCTTTTATTGGATAAGACCGTTCTTGTCAGTAAAAATTTTATTGCAGGAATTTTCTCAGTTCCTGGAGGATTTAGAGCGGAAGTTCCGTTTAATTCTAAATCGGTTTTAGATTATATCCGTTTGATAATTCATGTTTTTGGGCATGCAGATTGGACTCATCTTGCAGGTAATCTTACTTTTATTTTGCTTCTTGGTCCGCTCCTTGAGGAACGTTACGGTTCACCAATGATTGCATTGATGATGACAGTTACAGCTTTTGTTACCGGTGTGCTGAATGCCTGCTTTATGCCCACACCTTTGTTTGGTGCCAGTGGCATTGCGTTTATGCTTATTATCCTTGCATCGTTTACAAGTATTTCAAAAAATGAAGTTCCATTGTCATTTATTCTTGTTTTTATAGTTTTCCTTGGATCAGAAATTTTTTCTGGCGGTGATAAAACAAATATAAGCGTAGTTGCTCATGTTGCAGGTGGCTTATGTGGAAGTTTGTTCGGCTTTATGATTGCTCCTAAAGCAAAAAATGCAAAGCCTTCAAGAAAGAAAAAATCTGAATCTGAAAGTGAAGATGTTAAACTTGAAGAAATCGATGATAAGAATACTAAAAAGAAAAGCTGGTGGAACAAGAAAAAAACTTCAAAAAAATCAGAAGATGAAGAAGAGGTTTTGGGAACTATCGAGCTGTAGGACCAGAGAAATTCCCCATGTATCATATATTTATAAATAATTAATTTCTTTATTGACATTTAAGAAATTAAAAATATACTATATATAACTATTTTTCACGAGGTAGAAAATGAAAAGCGATAACGCAAAAAAAGGTGTAGCACGCGCACCACACCGTTCACTTTATTACGCATCAGGATACACTGATGAAGAACTTGCACAGCCAATGGTTGGTATCATCTGTGCTAAAAACGAACTTATTCCAGGTCACATTGAACTTGACCGTATTGCTGAAGCTGTAAAAGCCGGCGTTCGTATGGCTGGTGGAACTCCAGTTGAATTTCCTGCTATCGGTGTTTGCGACGGTATCGCTATGGGACATGAAGGAATGAAATATTCCCTCGTAACTCGCGAATTGATTGCTGACTCAGTTGAATGTGTTGCAAAAGCTCATCAGTTTGACGCACTTGTAATGATTCCTAACTGTGACAAAATCGTTCCAGGTATGCTGATGGCTGCTGCTCGTCTCGACCTTCCTACAGTATTTGTTTCAGGCGGTCCGATGATGCCAGGTCACCTTGCTGGTAACGATCCATCAAATCCTTATTCCGGAAAAAATCTTTCACTTACAGATATGTTCGAAGCTGTAGGTGGACTTGCTGTTGGTAAAGTAACAGAAGAACAGCTTAAAGAAATGGAACACCGTGCATGCCCTGGTTGTGGTGCATGTTCAGGAATGTTCACTGCAAACTCAATGAACTGTCTTACAGAAGTTCTTGGTCTTGGTCTTCCAGGAAATGGAACAATTCCTGCTGTAACTGGTGAACGCATTGCCCTTGCAAAGCATGCAGGTATGGCAGTTATGAACCTTTACAACAAGGGAATTACAGCTCGCCAGATGATGACTGCCGAAAACTTCAGAAACGGTCTTGCAGCTGACATGGCATTGGGATGTTCTTCGAATACAATGCTTCACCTTCCTGCAATCGCTCACGAAGCCGGAATCGACATTGACCTTCACGAAGTAAACGAAATTTCAAACAGAACTCCAAACCTCTGTCATCTGGCTCCAGCAGGTCACACATTTATGTGCGAACTTGATGATGCTGGTGGTGTACAGGCAGTTCTTGCAGAACTTGCAAAGAAAAATCTTATCAATACAAATCTAATTACTGCAACTGGTAAGACAATCGCAGAAAATATCAAAGGCGTAAAGAACCGTAATCCAGAAGTTCTTCGCCCAATCGAAAATCCGTTCAGCGACAATGGTGGTATTGCAATCCTCTTTGGTAACCTTGCTCCAAACGGAACAGTTGTAAAACGTTCAGCTTGTGCAAAAGAACTTATGCTCCATACAGGTCCAGCTCGCGTATTCAATGATGAATCAGAAGCAATGGAAGCTGTACAGAAAGCTCAGATTAAACCAGGGGATGTTGTTGTAATCCGTTACGAAGGTCCAAAGGGTGGTCCTGGTATGCGCGAAATGCTTGCAGTTACTGCAGCTCTTGCAGGTCAGGGACTTGATAAGCAGGTTGCTTTGATTACTGACGGACGCTTCTCTGGAGCTACTCGCGGTGCTTCTCTTGGACACTGTTCTCCAGAAGCCGCTGTTGGAGGCCCTATCGCTCTGGTTGAAGAAGGAGATATGATTACTCTGGACATCAACAACTACAAGATTCACCTTGAAGTAAGCGATGAAGTTCTTGCAGAACGCAAAGCAAAATGGGTATGCCCAGAACCAAAAGTAAAAGATGGTTACCTTGCACGCTATGCAAAACTTGTAAGCTCAGCAGATAAAGGGGCTATCTTACAGTAAGTTCCTTATTTAAGAGAATATTGTTTAATTTAATAGCTGGTATTTAATATCAGAAAGAGGACCTGAAACAAAAAACAGGTCCTTTTTTTATACTTTTTTTTTTGATTGATTTATAATAGAATTAACAAATTAGAATTTTGTAGTTAATAAACTGTACACAGAGGAGTCTAAATGCTTAAAGCAATTGTAAAATTTTTACAGGGCTTAAATTCAAATAAAAGTCCAAGTGAAATTGCAGTAGCCTGCAGCCTTGGAGTGTTGCTGGGATTTATGCCAAAGAATAATGCACTTTGGTTTATTATTCTTATTTTCTTCTTCTTTGTCAGACTTAATAAAGGTGCATATATTTTAATTACTGCATTGGTATCTTTGTTTGCATGGTGTCTCGACCCATTTTTCAATGATATTGGATACAAAATTTTAACATATCCAAAGTTTGAGAACTTTTTTTCAATGCTGCTGGATGTTCCTTTTGTTTCTTTTACAAAATTTAATGATTCGATTGTAATGGGGTCTCTTGCGTTCTCTCTTGCGTTGTTTATTCCTGTTTTCTTTTTGATGAGAATCCTTGTTCTTTTATGGCGAAAAATGATTGCTCCTATAATCATTAAATCTAAGGTATGGCAATTTCTTACGGGGCTGCCTGTTGTAAAAAAGGCAATTGATATTGCAGGAGAATTGAAACAATGAAAAAGAAAGAAGAACCAAAAACAGTTGCAGCAAAAAAATTACCTGCAAATATGAAAAGGAATCTTTCAAGAAAAAAACTTGATCGATTCATTAAAAAAATATCGATTCCTTCTGACAAAGAACTTGTAAATAAATATTTTATCGAGAATCCTGAAAAAGAAGGAAAATATTGTATTCCTCGAAATTCTCTCATTCCAAAAAAGGATTTTTCACGATTAAAGAAAATCGGAAAGGATGTTGCATCTCAGAAATTTGGAATAAAACTATTGCCATTGGCTGCAGTTGTTGCCTTTATCATTTTTGTGTTCTCAGTTGTCATTACTTTTAGAAACATAATTGTAAAGAAAATAATTGTGAATGTAATGGAACAGACATTTGGTGCAAAAACTGACATTGCGTATTTAAATCTTTATCTTACTGATGGAAAAAAACTGGGGTATGAGAACGATACAAAGTGGTATATTGGTATCACTATAAATGGCTTTGAGCAGGGATATATTGCCGAACCAATGAAAAATCTTTTCGAAATCTCAAAGTCCAATATATCAGTAGGATTAACAGAAGCTATTCGTGGAAAATGTGATATAAAGAATATTCATATTCTTGGATTAAATTTTATGACACCAAGAAAAACTTCTGCATATCTTGCGAAGTATGCAAATGAAGAAAATAAATTTCCATTACAGCTTGCATTAGAAAAGAAAGCAGCAATTGCAGAAGCTGCCGCCAGAGAAGAACTTCAAAAATTGTTCGATCAATATAATCCAGACACATTGTTGAAAAATTTTGAACAGGGATTGCAAACTCCTGATGTTGCAAAATCTGCATATGAGATGGGTGATGCCATGGTTAAAAAGTGGCAGACCAAGCCAGATGAAATGGCAAAGCAGATTAATGATTTTTCGGCAAAAATTACAGATATTGTAAATGCTGACTGGTCAAATATAAAAGATTTAAATGAAGTCAGAGCTAACATAGAAAAAATCAACTCTGCAATTCAAGAAGGAAAAACGATTGTTCAGCAGACACAAGTAATCGTAAAGGATGTTCAGACTGATGCCGTAAAAGTTGAAGAATCTGCAACTGCACTTACAAATGCAATTGAAGCCGATTCTAAATATGTTCAGAAAGAAATTGATAAAATCAAGAGCTTCAGTATTGATGATGGAATTAAAATTCTTTCAGGTCCAATTGATACAATTCTTTATAAGACAATTGGTAAATATTATCCATACATGAAGAAAGGCTATGCCATAGCCATGAAAGCAAAAAACTCCCCTGGTACTGTTGCTCCTGTAAAGCAGAAAAAGGAAGTAAAAGAACCAAAACATAAGCGTAAGCCAGGAACCATGGTTTACTATAAACGTGATAATGTTCCAAAGTTCATAATTGAACGCATGGAATTTACAGGCGGTAATGAAGAGACTGTTAAGTGGAGTGGCTTTGCAAAGAATATCAGTAATGATATGGATAAGCGTGGTGCTCCAGCTTATGGTGAAGTAAAGATTACCGCAGCTGGTCAGAATCATAAAGCTGATGTAACTGTTGATGCTCGTTCATATTCGAAAGATCCATTTATTTCAATTAATTATACAGGTGACAATTATCCGATTGCTGTTGATACACCTCAGTTTAAAATGGATTCAGCATCAACAATTTCTGGCCGATGTTATGCTGATGAAGATGGAAGATTCTCTATTAGTGCAACACTTGATCTTAAATCGTTGAAATTTGAAACAGAAAAATTTGAACCTGCATTTGCTTATGATATTTACAGCCGTGCACTTTCTTATTTGACTGAACTTTCAATTGGTATTGATTTTATTTTCAATACAGAGCAGGACTTTAACTTAAATCTTACTACTGATGCTGATAAGCAGCTTGCGCTTATTATTAAAAGCCTTGTTGAAGATGAAATTAAGATTATCAGAAAAGAGTGTGAGAAAAAGCTTACAGATCTTATTGATGAAATGTCTAAGGATTCACAGATTAAGCTTAATGAATTTATAGATATCAGAAATGGTATTAATTCAGAGAGTTTAAAGCTTGATAAGATAAATGCTCTTCTTGAAGAAAAGAAAAAAGAGCTGTCGGCTAAATTAGCTGAGGAAACAAAAAAATCTATCGATAGTTCATTAGGAGCTGGTGCTACAGACAAAATTGGTAGTGCTTTGCAAGGGCTTCAAGGATTACAGGGATTACAAAAAAGATAAGAGGTATTATAAATGAATGTATTACAGTCAATTTTTCTCGGAGCAGTTCAGGGTGTAACAGAATTTCTTCCAATATCATCATCAGGCCATTTAAAGATTATGGAAGCTTTGTTTAATCTTTCTGTACCTGATTGGTTTGATGTTTTTTTGCATCTTGCAACTTTACTTGCAATTGTAATTTATTTCTGGAAACAGATTGTTGAATTTTTCCAGGTACTGTTCAGATGGATCGGAAAAAAGCCTGCTCCTGAAAAGCCACTCATTGCAGATGGTCTTTGTAAAACAGAAGAAGCAGGACGAAGAACAATTATTGCAGTTTTGATTACAACTGTTGTAACTGCTGTGCTTGGTTTAGGTGTTGAAAAAATTAAAGATATACTTGATGAAAAGGGTGTTCCCTCAAAATTTGTGATTCTTGCTATTTTTACAGGCTTTATTATTACATCCTGCCTGCTTATTACATGTGGGATTATCAATAAACTTAGAGAAAAAAATATAGCTTCAGAATCAAATGCAAAACCATATAATGGTATTACTATACCGCAGGCTTTGTTCGTAGGACTGTTCCAGGGAATTGGAACTCTACCAGGTATTTCAAGATCCGGATCTACAATTGCCAGTGGTGTTTACAGTGGCGTTGATAGAAAACTAGCAGGTGATTATTCATTTATTGTTTCAATTCCTGCAATCCTTGGTGCTGCATTATTAAAGGCCGTAAAATTTGTAAAGGCAATCAAAGACGGTTGTTTTACATTTTCAGTAATGGGTAATGCTTCTGCCGTTACACAGAATGGCACAGAAGTAGTGGGAATAATTCCCGTCATTGCAGGTTTTCTTGCATCTTTTGCTGTGGGATATTTTTCATTATTCCTCTTGATGAAAGTTATTAAAAAAGGAAAGCTTGAATGGTTTGCAGCATATTTAATACCAGTTGCAATTCTTGGCTTTATTTTTATTAATCATTTTTAATTGACGGATTTGTATGGAACGGGTTTTTGAAAGCGTAAAAGATATTGAAAAACAAATTGCAGGTTTTATTTCACAGGATGAAAAAACTGCAGAAGCTGTAATGATTGAAAATGCAGCAGTTGCATTGGAAAAATATGTACGTAAAGCCTGTTCTAAAACAAAATCTCGTGTAACTGTATTGTGTGGTTCCGGAAATAATGGTGCTGATGGTTACACTTTATGCCGTCGTCTTGCTGGTTCCTGCAGATTAAATGTTATTAAAGTAAAAAATCCTAAAAGCTTTCACTGTATTTCTGCATCGGACAATCTTATTAATGTTTTTCAAGCTACTTCGTCTGATATTTATTTTTACGATTTAAATTTGATGCAGGGATCTACTTCCGTTGAAAAAGTCATTTCAAAATCAGATGTTGTTGTAGACTGTATATTTGGAACAGGTTTCCATGGAACTGTTGATTCAAATATTCAGAAACTTTTTGAAGTAGTAAATAATTCAAAGGCTTATCGTATAGCCTGCGATATTCCTTCAGGATTAGATGTTACTGGAGAAAATATTTCTTCATTAACATTAGAAGAAAAGAAAAAGGTTGTTTTCGCTGCTGATAGAACAGTTTCAATGCTCGCACATAAAATCGGATTGTTTTCTGATGCGGCCAAAGATATTGCTGGTAAGATTTCAGTTTGTGTAATCGGAGTTTCAGATTCATTGTTCAGACTTTGCTCTGAAAAAGTTTCATTAAATAATAAAATTTATTTACTGGAAAAATCAGATGTAAAATGCCCTGTCCGTAAAGAAGAGAATGTTCATAAAGGTAAATTCGGGCACATCTGTGTTATGGCAGGTGATAAAGCTGGAGCTGCAATTCTTTCTTCAGCTGCAGGGCTTAAAACCGGTGCAGGACTTGCTTCTGTTGTAGTAAATAATAACTGTGATTATGAACATTTTAAAATTCCTGCAAGTATAATGATCAGTTCAGATATTCCTTCAACAGCCACAGCAGTTGTTGTTGGTCCTGGATTTGGAAGAAATAATGATTTTGAAAAAGTTATCAGTGAACTTAAAATTATGGATTGTCCTGATAAAGCTTTTGTGTTTGATGCTGATAGCTTTTACTATAAGGAATTAATTGATTTTCTTATTATAAATTCCTCAGAAAAAAATAGTTGTAAAATTGTTCTTACTCCTCATCCTAAAGAATTTGCAAATCTTCTTAATCTTGCAGGATTAGGAGATTTTTCTGTAAAACAGGTTTGTGATAATCGTCTGGAATTATCAAGAAAATTCTGTGAAAAATTTACTGATGTAGTTCTTGTACTCAAAGGTGCCAATTCTTTTATTACAGTTAACGATACAACTTATATCTGTAATTCTGGTAGCAGTTCTCTTGCGAAGGGTGGCTCTGGCGATGTGCTTTCAGGTGTAATTGCTTCCCTTCTTGCGCAAAAGTATGATGCAAGAGATGCAGCAATTCATGGTGTGTTAATGCATGCTTTGGCAAGTCGTAAAGTAAAGAAAAATTATTCTCTTACACCTGAATTATTGATTGAAAACCTTTAGTCAGTCATTACATTTTGCTTTATGCTGGTAATAAAAATTTAATGCGACAGCCATTAACGCATGTGGGTATTCCTTGCTGCCCATTTTTTCCATTACTTCTTTTTTTGGAATGCGAAGGTAGTTTACATATTCATCTTTATCCAGATTCTGTTTACCGGTTGAGGTCAATTTTTTTGCAAGAAAGAAATGCATATGATTTGAAAACAATGCAGGGTTAGGACTGACACTTCCAAGATAGATAAGTTCATTTGTTTTATAACCAGTTTCTTCTAATAATTCCCGGCGGGCTGCTTCCGCAGGTTCTTCACCTTCATCGATTACTCCACCAGGAAATTCAATACTTATACAGCTTGATCCATGCCTCCACTGTTTTACCATCAGAAAGTCCTCATCCAATTCAGGAATTACTGCACACCAGTCTTTTGCTTCAATAACTATGTAATTCCCTTTCTGATTGTCTGGAGAAATACTTTCTGTTTCCATGACTTTAAAAACAGGTGTTTCTATAAGTTCCTTTCGTGAGTGTTCGTTCCAGATTAAATTTATGTCGTCCATATAAATTCCTTTTATTTCGAAATTCCCTCAAAAAGTTTTTGACAGATTTCAGAAAGAGGGTATAATTATTTATAGTAAAATATAATTTAATTTTAGTTTAACAGACTTTTTATAAAACTCAAATGGTTTAGCTTTTTTACTTTAGGAGGACAATATGGCCATAATTACTATTTCGAGACAAGTTGCAGCATTAGGTGATGAAATTGCCTGTGAAGTTGCGAAAAAATTAGGATATAAATTTGTCGGTAGAAAGGAAATAGAAAAACGTATTGTTGATATGGGATTTCCTGCATCGAAGCTTGAAAAATATGATGAACGAAAACCTGGCTTTTTTGCATCTCTTGCAAAAGACCGTGATGAATATATGGACTATCTTGCAACAGCAATTATTGAAGCAGCTTCCGAAGGAAATACCGTTTTAATTGGTCGTGGGTCTGGAATTATTCTTCAGGAATTACCTAATCTTGTATCTTTTAGATTTGTTGCAAAAGATGAAGTTCGTATAGAACGTTTAAAGAAGGAATTTGACTGGAATGATAAACAGGCAAAACAACGTATAGATGAAAGTCATACAAACCGTCTTGGATTCCATAAGAGCTTCTTTAATCGAGAAAATGATGATGCAACTGATTATCACCTTGTTATGAATACAGGTATTCTTACTGTAGATCAGGCATCTGATATTATTGTTCAGACTGTAAAAAGTCTCGAATCTGAAGAAAAAGAAGCTGCCGGAAAAATAAAAGTAAAGAATCTTTTGACTGCACAAAATCTTGTAAATACACTTGTATTCAAGTACAAAATTAATATTAATTTCCTTCATGCAGTTGTGGACGGAAATACCGTTACTTTGCAAGGTGTTGCTGATTCCAGTGCAATTGTAGAAAAAGCAGTAGTTCTTGCTCAGAAAGAATTGTCTGACTATAAGATTCAGTCAACAATTAGCGTTGTTCAGGATTTTAAGGCATATCCATAATGCAGTTTCCTTTTTCACTTGCAGCAACTGCTCTTGCATTTTCAGCAGGTGTGGTTGCCGCAGGAATCTTTTATTTTTTTATCAATTTCATCAGAAATAAAAAGATTTCTGGAACAAAAATTGCTCTGTTCATTTCCGCTTTTGCAGTGATTGCTGCTGTCATCTGCAGTTATTTTGTTTTTTTTATTCAATACAAATTTCCTTTTGATTTTATTACTTTGACGGATTTTATTTATCTTATTATTGTGTTCATTTTGGGAATATTTTTTCTGTTATGTACAAAAATTTTTGCAGTAACAATTGTTCCTCTCTATTTATTAATTTCATTAGTTACTTTCTTATCACTGTGGTCGCTATATCCGAGAAAAGCTTTCTTTGAATTTACTCAAACTTCAAAAGAAACAAGTACTGTTACAATTGTGTGCCATAAGATGAAACCGTTGATTATTTTACCAGGTCCAAGAATCTGGTATGAACCTTTAAATAGTGAAGAAAAAAAACTTAATCCACTTTTTTCTTTTGTAAATAGCAATGTGTTTGAACAAGAAAAGAAACTTATCGTAGAATTACCAAAGCAAGAATATTATCCTGTTGTCTATAAAGTGAATCTACAGTGTACTTCTACAAATATGTTTGTTAAGGCAGAACCTGTATTGTAACCGGTAATTCTATACATTGACTTTTATTAAAAGACAAATATAATTTTTATTATGAGATTATCAAATAAATTTACACTTGTTAGAATTGTTTTTGCACCAATTTTCCTTTTGTTATTTTTCTTGCCATCATATTTAAATAACACATTTAATATTGATACAAATTTATTTAATGTTGTTACTGGCTGGGCCTTGATTCCTCTTTTAGGATTTGCGGAATTTACAGATTTCCTTGATGGCTTTTATGCAAGAAAACGGGGTGAAGTAAGCGATTTTGGAAAGCTTTTTGATCCTTTTGCAGATGTATTCCTTCATATTTCTGTTCTTGCAAGCTTTACTGTTTTGGGAAAATTCAATTTTATCTGTCTTATTTTGATTATATGGCGTGAAATTACAATGAACTTTCTTCGAATGGTAGCAACAAAGAAAGGTGTAGCAATTGCAGCACGTAAAGGTGGAAAATTCAAGACATGCCTTTACATTTTTACCGGCTTTGTACTTCTTGCGGTTGATTGTATTGCACGCATCGGCTTTGTAATTCCAGATCAAGTTATAAATGTAATTAATATAGTGATAATTGTGCTAGGCTGGCTTTGTGTTGCAGCAGCATATGTTTCATTTATTGATTATATCAAAAACTTTGGAACTGTATTAAAGGATGAAATGTAAATCCTGTATTTATTATAAATTGCACAAAAAAACAGCGAAAACACCAGATTTGTGATGAAAATCTGGTGTTTTTTTTGTTGCAAGATAGAATATCTGCCGATATAATAAATAACATCTCAAATTATCTATAAATATGTGTATTGGGAGACTATATGACAGATCAAAAAAAGAGTAAAACAAAGCTTGTAGCCGCAATCCTTGGTGTAATCGGATCGGTTGTTGTTGCTACATTTATTGTACTTATTACATTTTCAGTTAAAAGTGCCCGTAAAATTATCGTAACTGATACAGCAGAGAATGTTCAGGTTATTACAAAGGGATATGCAGATGCTGTTTCTTACTGGATTTCAACAGGTCTTGCAGCCCTTGATATGTATACAAAAAGCGATGTTGTTGCAAATAGTGAATCACCAGAAGAAATCGGAAGGTGGCTTACAACAACAACTAACCGAAGATATGAACACTTTGAATACGTATTGTTCATTGATGCCAACGGAAACAGTTATTACGATTCCGGAAAAACAGGTAATCACTCGGATCGTGCTTACTATAAAAAGATTGCATCTGGTAAAGCAAGTTACTCTATTGAAAATCCTACAATTGCTAAAGCAACTGGTAGGGTTTCAGTAATGGTAGTAAAAGCAGCTTATGACTCAAATCATAAACTTGTAGGTATGTTCGTAGGTGTTCATGCATTGAAGTTCCTTCAGGATGAAATTGCTGCACTTAAACTTGGACAGGAAGGCTTTGCATTCTTACTTGATGGAAACGGTGTTGTAATCAGTCATAAAAATCCTAATTATGCTATTTACAAGAACTTTGTATCAGATGAAGAATTTCCTGCAGACTTGAAGGAAATTGCAAATGATATGATTGCTGGAAATGCCTCTACAGGTTATGCCTATAAAGGAACTCCAGAAGAAATGTTTATTGCGTATGAACCAGTAAAGAATACACCATGGTCAATGGCATTCTGTGTTTCAAAGAAACAACTTCATCAGTCAGCTGATCATCTTCGTGTAGCACTTATTATTGGTAACCTTGTAATTGCGTTGATCATTCTTATTGTTCTTTCAGTTATGCTCACTGTTTCTTTGAAACCATTAAGTGTAGTAGTTGGAACTATTGAAGGTATTGCAAAGGGTAACGCTGACTTGAGCCGTCGTATTGAAGTAACACACAATAATGAAATTGGTGCTGTAGTAAATGGATTTAACGAATTTATTAAAAAAATCCAGGACATCATTATTAAGCTCAAGGAATCTAAAGTTAACCTCGATGCTGTAGATTCTGATCTTGCTGCAGCTGTAGAAGATACAGAAAGTTCTATTACACAAATCCTTGCTAACATTGAAAGTGTTAAGATGGGAATTACAAAGGAAAATGCAAGTGTTCAGGGAACAGCAACTGCAATTACTGAAATTGCTTCTAATATTCAGTCTCTTGAACGCATGATTGAAAATCAGGCAAGTGGTGTAACACAGGCAAGTGCTGCTATTGAACAGATGATTGGAAATATTGGTTCTGTAAACTCTTCTGTTGAAAAAATGGCTGGTTCGTTTGAAGTACTTCAGTCTAATGCCACATCTGGTGCTCAGAAACAGATGACAGTAAATGAACGTATTGAACAGATTGAAAGTCAGTCTGTAATGCTTCAGGAAGCAAATGCTGCCATTGCTGCTATTGCAGAACAGACAAACTTGCTTGCCATGAATGCTGCAATTGAAGCTGCTCATGCTGGTGAAGCAGGTAAAGGATTCTCTGTAGTTGCTGACGAAATCCGTAAGCTTTCAGAAACATCTCAGACACAATCTCGTACAATTGGTGATCAGCTCAATAAGATTAAGGAATCAATTAACGAAGTAGTAACATCTTCTGCAGAAAGCTCGGCTGCTTTCCAGGCTGTGTCTACAAATATTGAAACAACAGATGAACTTGTTCGTCAGATTCGTTCTGCAATGCAGGAACAGCAGGAAGGTTCAAAACAGGTACTTGAAGCTCTTCAGATGATGAGTGATACAACACAGCAGGTACGTGAAGCTTCTATTGAAATGTCAACAGGCTCTCAGTCAATTCTTCAGGAGATTAGTACTCTTAAAGATTATTCAAATGAAATGGAAACAAACATGTTTGAAATGGATGCTGGTGCTAAGAAGATTAACGAAACCGGAGTTGCTCTCCACGAACTTTCTTCTACAATGAGAAGCGCTATTTCTCAGATTGGTAATGAAATTGATCAATTCAAAGTTTAATAGTTAAAAACAAAAATAAGAGCAGCTTCAAAAGAAGGCCACTGAAAAAGGTCTCAAATTTTTAAGGCTTGAAAAAAAAAGCCAGATTTTTGAGAAAAAATCTCATAAATCTGGCTTTTGCTCTTTTAAAGAGAAAATTATTTGTTGATTTTCTTTACAAGTTTTTCAAGTGATTCATTAAATTCAATTCCACTTACCATTGCAGATGGATCAAAATTGATACCGTCAGTAAGATTCATGAAACCATATTCAATACAACCAAGGATTGCATCAAAGTCTTCATTTGAAGTATTAACATCTTTAATAGGTGAAGATTTTCCAGATGTCCCATAGTTCGATGAATATCTGATTTTTAATGCAGGTTTATTTTTCATATCACAATAAATATTCCACAGAAAACGTGCCTGCATTGCTCTTGACACTTTTGTATAAGAATAAATATTTCGAGGTGGATTTTCTTTAGTAGCGGGAGTAATTAATCCTTTCTGAACTAATCTGTAAAAAAGATTTGATTCTGAAAAATGCTTTTCACCATTGTAAAATTCGATGATCGTATTATTTTCCTGAGTAATAAGCATCATCTGAGATACTGAAATCTGTTTTACAGTAAGTAAAGAAGAAAGAACAGATTCATCTTTTATTGAACGAAGCTCCCAGGCATGGTTTCGGATTGTAGTGTATGCATCGATGTAGAAGCTTTCAATGGAAATAAATGCTTCATCAAATTTTGCAACAGAAGACACATAATCTTTCTGATTGTAAAAATCTAATGCTTGTTCAAGAAGAATCATGGGTTTATCTGCTTTTGAATAGCTTGCAGAAGAAAGGTCAGCAATTGATTTAAGTCTATGCATTAAAATGATGTTCTGAATGTCATTTTTATAGTATTCATTTGAAGCTTCACTTGCTAAAATTGCTTTGTCTTTTCTGCCCATGATTAAGTGGAGACGACCTTCAATTGCTTTAAGTCTTGCCCGAGAAGCATTTACCCATTCGTGTTTTGAAATCGATTTTGTTATTTCCTTAATTAATGAATCACATGCTGCATTGCGTTCAGATAAATCTGTTGTAGACAATGTATCTAACGAAAAGGAATAGGTCGCATCAATGTTTGCAAGACGAAATTCAAAATTAGAAATTTCAGAATTTTCTTCAGTAGGAATATATGAAGCTACAACATCCTGTTGTAATGATGAACAGCCTGTGATTCCACAAACAGAAATAGCAGCTGCCAATGTATTAATAATGATTCTTTCAGTTATCTTTTTCATTTTGTTTACCTCAAGTTCCATGCATTAAGTTTACCATCCATTGTCAATGCAAAACAATCAGGATAAGAGTCGCCATTTACATCTGCAAATGCAGGAATACCATGTGCTGCAATTGGAAAGCCTTGAACTAATTCAAGATCTTCATTGAAAGCATAAATTCTGTTTCCATCAATTCCAACACAAATATAATTCTTTTCATTAGCTTTTCGAATTTCAATAACGCCTTCTTTTGCAGTTACATTGTCAATCTGTATGCTTAAGACATTTCCATTGTATGGATTTATTTTGAATACTTCACCTTGTTCAGAAACAGTGTAGAAGAATCCGTCACATGCAATAAAGTTTGTATAGAAGACACCATCAAGATTAAACTGGTGTTTCTGCTCAATCCTAGAACCATCTGTAGCCCATAAAGTGGCTTCTCCTGATTGAGAGATAAAAGCGATGTAATATTGATCAGCAGCTTCTGTAATGCTAGGTGTGCCGAATCCGATTTTATCTACAATAATAGGCTCGTCAGCATTAATACATTTACCATTTATGAGAACATAAATTTTCCCAAGGAATCCTCGCTCATAAATAACACCTTTAGCACCATCATAGAAAATCATAATATTTGAATCTTCAAAATCATCTGCATTTAATTTTATTGAAGAGATTCTTTTATCTTCAATTTTCAGAAGATCACCTGATTCAGTTGGAATAAATGATTTATCAGAAGCAAGGTAAGGAGTATCAATAGTTTTTTCTTTTAATTTAACAGGATATCCTTTTTCAATTTCAAGTTTGTTGTTAAATACATAGAAATCATTATCGCTTGTAAGGGCAATAACTTTTTCATTTGTACCTTGTGCACTTGCTTTGATGACAACTTTACCTGAAAGTTCATAAGAATAAACTTGAGTTTTCTTAACATTCATTGCTTTTAAAGTCTGATCATTTTCAACCCAGAAAATAGTTTCAGGTTTCTTGATATCACAGGTCTGTATAGAAAAATCAGTTTTTGCATTCAAATCCATTGGAAAGCCTGGAATATTTTTCAAGCTTCCAGCTCTTTTGCTTACTGCATTTAATGAGAATAAAATTGAATTGTCTTTAAGACTTATGTCTGTTCGACCGATTGTATATAACTCAATAATTTGTGACAAAGGAGAATTGGAATTAATAAAGAAAGGTCTGCTGCGTTCCAAATCGTAGAATAAGCTTACGGCTGCTTCTTTGTTAGCTTTCTCTGAAACAGCTTTCCAGTTCTGATTATGAGAAATGTTTGTTCCATTTGCAAATGTTGTATAGATAGTGGCAATGCTTTCTGCAGATTGTGAGAAATAAATATAATTGTTGTAAACAAGGTAGTAAGGCTTTGGAATGTTCACCTTGAATAACTTGAGAAGATTCTGAAGGAATGATGGTAATTCAAGACGAGGAATACGAACTCCGTTAAGAATTAAACTTTTGTTTTCTGTCAGAAGAATTGATTTTACCAGTGTGTCAAAAACCTGTTTGCGTTTTGCTTCATTTGAAATTTTTACTGCAAACACAGGGTCGTTTAATCCTTCAATTCCTAATACTGCAAATTCTTTGTCGGTCCAGTCATATACAATATCGTCAAGTGAAAGCTTAAACAATGAATGACATAAATCATCAGCAGTTTTTAAAAGTCCTTCAGCATTTTTATCAGCAGGCATTGCAGGAATTGCTGCATCAACAAGTTCTTTCAAAGAACCAGCATTTAAAACAGTGTAATACTGAATTGAGCTGCTCATTACTGTAACGATATCCGGCTCTGTAGAATTGTGTTCAAAGAGTTTTAAGATATTTGCAAGATTTTTATCATTTTTAATATCATCGCTTTCGTTTAATGGAATTTCAATGTTGATATTGATTTCGTTATCAGTGATTTTAAAAGACACAATACTTAAAGACTGGTCACTGATTACTGATGTAAATTTATACAATACAGGATCATCTTTTGTAAAAGATTGTGCAAGAGTTTTTGCATCCACAATAAGTTTTATTGGTTCTTTTGTTTTTTTTGTCAGAAGTTCAATCTGACTTTTTGAATAATTTTTATCATTATCAGCAGTCAAACTTTTCTTAAAATAATCAAAGCTGTTGCTTACAATAACCAGGTTTTTTACAGGCTTAAAAAAGAATGTGTTATTTCCGTTTACATACTTAAAGAAATCTATTCCACCTTCCTGAATGTGTGAAATTCCTTCTACAGGAACTTTTGGAAGAATAATTGTTGCAAGTCGTGTTCCGGCAGAGAATACACCGAAATCAATTGCTGCAACAAAGGTGTCAGGAGTTTCTTGTGGGGCATAAAATGCTGCATCAACTTTTCGAGTGGCTGCATATTTAACGAAAGGATTGTTTCTTAGATCTGATTCACGGAGCATCATAAAAATACCACGAATTTCTGACATATCGTCCTTTGAAAGATAAATGTCTGCTGCTTGTAAATCAAGAAGTGGGTTAACACTATCATATAGGGAATCAGTGTGAAGATATGCAACATAATCATTTGGAAGCATTGCTAATGATGATTTTTTATCGAAGGCACTGAACATAAGCCAGAGACCTAGTGCAATTATAATTGCTAGAACAATATAAAGGATTGTTAAGAAGAAAATTGCAACAGGACTTTTCTTCTTTTTTTTGTTTTCTGTAACTTCGTCTGACATGTTTTTACTCCCAAATTACTTTTGTAAATTACTGAAATCACGAGTAATATTTTTAAGCCATTTACCACTTTTGTAATGGTAGACTATAACTGCCATCTTTTCAAATTCGTCGATATACATAATGAAGAAACAAACCAGAGGAGGAAGCTTTAGTACAAATGCAATGATAAATGCAAGTGGAACTGAAACACCCCACATAGCTATAGTATCAAGAATAAATCCAAACTTTGAATCACCACCGGCTCTGAAAATTCCGCAGATTAAAACTGTATTGATTGATGCGCCAAAGAGAGAAAGGGCATTGATATAGTTTACATATTTAAGATAAATCAAAGCCTGTAATGAAAGATTTGCAAATTTATAAAGTAGAGGTGTGCAAAGAATCATAAAGAGAGAGCCAAGGAATCCGAAGAAAATAGTACTTTTAGCAAGGCGACTTGCATTGCGTTTGGCAAGTTCAAGATTATCTGCGCCGATGTATTTTCCAATTAAGATTGCGCCACCATATGCCATGCCAAAACACATAATACTGCCGAGATTTCTTAAAATATTTACAACTGAGTTTGCCGCAACAATATCTTGACCTAAGTGCCCAAGAACGACAGCATACATTGACCAGCCTACACCCCACACACATTCATTGCCTAAAGCAGGAAGTGTGTAACGAAGGAAGTCTTTGAACAAAATAGAGTTTTTTCTGAAAAGACATTCCCATCTTAAGTGTAATTCCTTTACATGAGAACCAATTATAATACAAAGTGTAAATTCAATTATGCGTGCAATTGTTGTAGCAAGTGCAACACCTTTTACGCCCATTTTAGGAAGTCCCAGCCATCCAAAAATGAATACACAGTTAAGAAGAATATTTAAGAGAAGCGCAGATACAGTTATTGCAGTAACCGTTTTTACATGTTCCACACTTTTAATAACAGTCTGATAGACATTACTTATAGACATAAGTATGTAAGAAACAGAGACAATTCTAAGATATTCTGCTCCGATTTTGATTAATGGTTCTTCACTTGTAAAAATTCTCATTAAAAGTTCAGGAACAAAGAAAGAAAGTATTCCAAAGATAAGCCCAAAGCTAACTGAAAGCTTAAGAGCGAAACCGAAAAGTGTTTCAATGGTATATGTGTCTTTCTTTCCCCAGTACTGCACTGTAAGCATTGTAAGACCGCTTGCAAGTCCGATAAGAAAGATAAACAGAATGAACTGAATGTATGATGCTAGACTTACTGCAGCAATAGCCTTCTGTCCGACAAAGTTAAGCATAACAACGTCTGCAGAACTTACGGCTGCACTGATCAGATTTTGTAAGGCAATAGGAAAAACGATTTTTGCAAGTGATTTGAAAAATGTAATTGCTTCCTGTCTTTGGTTTGGAAGCCTATTTAACATTTTAGTACTATTAATTGTATTATTCATATTTATTGAAACTTATCACAAAATCCACTAAAATTAAAGTATGAGTACTCAGAAAACAATCGATGAAAAAACTCTTGAAAATCTTTTGTATCTTTCAAGACTTTCTTCGGACGCTACAGATTTAGCAACATTAAAAAAACAGGTTGACGATATCGTTGGATATTTTGAAATTCTTTCAAAATTCGATGACAGCCAGAATCCTTATGATGCATATCCTTCTACACAGGCAGACAAGCTTCGTGATGATGCAGTTGTGGAAGGTCTTGATATTCCAGATGTAAAAAAAGTTTCAGAAAACTTTATGGACGGTTACTTCCAGGTTCCAAAGGTTTTGGGTGAAGGAGCTTAATTAAAATGGCATTTTTCAATATTAAAGATACAGTTAAAGCTCTTAAAGAAGGAACTGTAACAAGCGCCCAGCTTGTAAAAGATTCCATTGATACATTCGAAAAAGATAAGGCATCAGCAATTCCACTTAACGCATTCCTCGAAATGTACAGTGATGCTGCAGAAAAAGCAGAAGCTGCTGATAAAGAAATCGCTGAAGCAAAAGCCGCAGGAACTCTTGATGACCTTTATTCTAAAAAACCTTTGCTTGGCGTTCCATTTGCGGTAAAGGACAATATTTCGGTAAAAGGACAGCGCCTTACATGTGGTTCAAAAATCCTTGAAGGTTATGTAGCCCCATACAACGCAACAGTAATAAACCGCCTTGAGGCTTCTGGTGCAATTCCACTTGGACGCTGTAATCAGGATGAATTTGCAATGGGTTCTTCTACAGAATACTCAAGCTATGGTCCTACAAGAAATCCTATCAACCGCGATTTTGTTTCTGGCGGTTCATCGGGAGGGCCTGCAGCTGCTGTTTCTGCAAACCAGGCGCTTTTTGGTCTTGGAACAGAAACTGGTGGTTCAGTTCGTCTTCCTGCTTCTTACTGTGGAATTTACGGTCTTAAAACAACATATGGCGTATTGAGCCGCTGGGGTGTTGTAGCATACGGAAGTTCATTGGATCAGGTTGGTCTTTTGGCACATACACCAGATGATATTGCAAAAACACTTTCTGTAATGGTCGGAACTGATATGTATGATGACACAAGTGCAGATCTTCCTGATAGTGATCAGCTTGCAGATCTCGCTGCCTTTACAGACGAAGAAATTTCAAAGCTTAAAATTGCAATTCCAAAACAGTTCCTTGAAACAGAAGGTATGCTTTCTGATGTAAGTGCTGTATTTGAAAATGTAAAAAACTGGCTTTCTTCAAAAGGAGCAAAAATTGATGTTGTTGACCTTCCAATTCTTGATGCGTCAATTGCAAGCTATTATGTAATTGCCCTTTCTGAAGCTGCTTCAAACTTGAGCCGCTTTGACGGAATCCGTTACGGACGGCGTGTTGATAACGGTCAGGGTTATGATGAACTTTACGTTCAGACAAGAAGTGAAGGTTTTGGACCAGAAGTAAAGCGCCGTATCGTAATCGGAAACTATGTTCTTTCTGAACAATTCTCTGGTGACACATATAAAAAAGGTATGACAGTTCGTGCAAAGATTCAGTCAGAAATGGCAAAGCTTTTCGAAAGCTACGACATTGTTCTTTGTCCTACATGTCCAACACCAGCATTCAAGCTCGGGCAGAAAGTAGACAGCCCTCTTGAAATGTACTTGAGCGACTTGTTCACAACATTCGTTAACCTTGCCCGTATTACTTCTATTTCAATTCCTGCAGGTAAGACAACAGAGGCAAACGGATCAATGCCAGTAGGTATTCAGTTTGCCGGTGCTATGTTCAGCGAAGTTAAAGTTCTTAAACTTGCACAGGCATGGGAAAACGAGCACCCAGGGTGTGGCATTCCACTTAAATAAATGTATAAAGCTGACAAGAAAAACTGTCAGAGAAAACAAAAAAGCAGGATCATATTTGATTCTGCTTTTTTGTTTTAAATGGATTAATATGTAATGTTTTTCCTTTAAATCTGGATTAGTAAACTCCAAGAACATCTGGTGTATTCCAGAATGAAGAATAACTTGTAATGTCTTGTGAAGCTTCTTCCCATATGCTTTGTGTTGCATATGATTTAGGAATTGAAACTGTTTTTCCATTTGATATTGTGTTCTTTACAGGATTGTAGTGCTGAGTGAACATAATATGCTGGGAATCCAGATTTCCGAAATAGTATTTAGCTGGATTTGCAGGAGGCTGGAAGCTTTTATATTCGAGACCCGCACCTAATGCAGGATCCGCTGGTACCCATCCAAAATCATCAAGATAGAAGTTGACCCACCAGTGTGGACGTGCATTTTTGTCTGTGTCGATTAAAATTCCGCTCATAACTTTTGCAGGAACACCAACTGTTCGTAACATAGCTGCATATAATACTGCAAAGTCATAAGCATCACCTTTTTTAGATTTAAGCATATCAAGACAACTTGTGTCACCTTTTCTAAGTTTATCCTGAACCTTGTAATTTGCAATCATGTAATCATAAATAAGTTTTGCCTGACGGTATGGATTGATTGATTTATAAACAATTCCCGGCATAAGACGAACCAACTCAGGAACATCTGCAGGTACAAGTTTGTCTGCTCTTGTGTAAGTCTTATAGAGCATTCGCTGTCTGTTGCGAGGAATTGCTACGTAATCCACATCAATCCATGTTTCTACAGAACGAACTGTAATAACATGATTCTGACTGATGCGGTATTTTTCATTTGCGGCATATGAGTTTTTGCCTGTTTTATCCATTGTAATCTGGAATACAGAAGTGTTGTCATAGTTATCAAGTAATGGTTTTGGATCCTGTTCTGTCAGTTTTACTTCAGGCTGATCAGCAGTCTGCTGTGGTAAAGGAAGTCTCAGGCTTAAGACAGAATCCTTTGTTCCCTTAATGTCAGAGATATCAGCAGAAGTCTGTACAAGGTACATATTTTTTGTGCCATAATTTTTTACACCGGCACGCTGCTGTACTTGAAAAGGAACCTTTGTGGAATTTCCATTTTCTGTTGAAACATATAAATAACCTGAGAACGCTCCGTCAGGAACATAGACTCTGATTTCTGTTTCACTCCAGAAGTCATAGTCAAAATCAAGATCAGAGGCATGTATATACTCTGTAGGATCTTCTTTAGGTGTACTGGTTGGATATGCATTTTCAGCTGCCTGCTGACGAGTTTTCTTTGTAGAAAAGTAAACTTGCGCAGAACTTTTCTTTGTTCCGAAGTTCTTACCAGTGATTGTAAGAATTTCTCCTACATACAAAGTTTCAGCAGATAACGAGGTGATTTCAGGGCAGGCATAAAGGGAGCTCTGGGGAATTGTAACAGGAATAGCATTTTTATTTGTAAAGAAGTCAGGATTTGAACGACCTGCCCCTGATACAACATATAAAAGTCCATCCTGAGTGTTCGAAGGAATGGTTATGACAATTTCATCATCTGTCCAGGAAATATAAGAACTTTCTGTTAAGCGGTTACCTGCGATTTCTACATATGAAGTTTCTTTTGAATTGTTAAAATACTTTCCTCTGATTGAAATTACATCGCCGGGGACGCCAACCTGTTGAGAAATAGAAAGGATTACAGGTTTTTCGTTAACAGTGTAAGTAATGATTGCTGAAAAACCAATGACAATTGCACATACGGCAATAATACAAAGCACCCTGATCCAAGGGTGCTTTCTTATGTAATAAGTAAAATTATGCTTGAATTCCATCTTAAGGATATTTTATTCACCTAACGATGAAAAATCAACATATGTAGGTAAATATACCTGAAGATATGTATTATTGTTTTCGTATGTAAATTCAGGCGAGAAGAAATCATCTGCAAGAAGGTTTGATGCCTGAGAAACAGTTCTTGCTTGGCTTCTGCCAATTGTAGATGCAGTTGTAAGGCCAGGAAAAGCTGAAAATGTATATCTTGCATCATTTGTATTTCTTTCAGTAGACAGCTGCAATGGATAACTTACATTTGATACTTCATTAAAGATGCGACTGTGATCAATCGCAAAATCAGATGTTCTCTTAATAGGCTGAACCTGAGCATATGAAGCAGCTACAGCAGTGTCTCTGACTGCATCTTTAGATCTCATCCCTACAGGAAGAACAAAAGCAAAAACAGCTGCTGCCGCAATTGCAAATGGGAGGAATTTCTTAGGAGCAGGGAACATTATTGTATGACTGTCCTTATTTTCAGAAACAACCTTAGAGTAGCGCATTCTGCTCTGAAGTCGTTCAAAGCTTTCGTCCATAAATTCTTTGTCCAAGGTAATGGATGCAGAATCATACTGAAAAGCTTCATGAATTTTTTTCATCTGCTCAAGTTTTGTTCTACATTTAATACAATTGTTCAAATGAGCTTCATATTCTGCTTTATAAATTTCAGGAAGCTCACCATCAAGGTAAATTGAGTGAATATCATTTTCAGGACAAGTAGACATCATCTTCTCCTAACAGCTTGGCAAGTGCTTCACGGGCTCTGAAAACCCTTACTTTAACATTGCCTTCTGTAATACCAAGAGTTTTTCCAATTTCTTTATAATTCATATCTGCGTATTCGCGCAAAATAAGAACTTCACGAAGATTGTCAGGTAACTGTGCAAGGGCTTCTTTTGCCTTTTCAATTGTTTCCTGTCTAAGCAGGTCGATTTCGCCTGAAGTCTGAACACGATGATCTTCGTATAAAGCCTTCTGGTAAGCCTTCTGTTCCCGCCCTTTTCGCTTTACATAGTTAAGGGCAGCATTTTTTACTACACGGATGAGCCAGAAAGTGGCATCATTCATTGATGGGAAAACCATCTCTTTTTCACTAGCTTTAATATATGAATCGTGTACCAGATCTTCTGCAACCTCAGGATCATTTACAACCCTGATGGCAACTTTAAACAAAAGAGACATTGTTGCTTCATATATTTTTCTAAAATCCATAGAATCGGCTAGGTGTAATTCTTCGTTGCCGACTTCGTTTCCTGCTATATCTTTAACCACTCTTTCTCCAAATAGTTACTGAAAAAATAAGAAATTTCTCAGAAAATTCCTAAACACCTATAAATGACCTTAATCTGGCCGATAATTACTGTCTTTTCCATGTTGGACCAGTAGGAGTGTCGATGATTACGATACCTCTGGCTGCCAGATCGTTACGGATTTTGTCTGCTGTAGCAAAATCCTTTGCTTTTTTTGCTTCTGTACGCTGAATTACCAAAGCATCGATTTCTGCTGCTTCTGGATCGCCTTCGTGGCTGTCTCCTTGTGGGGCAGCTGCCTTTTTAGCTTCTTCAACAAGGCTTAATGCAAGAACTGAGTCCATATTCTGAACTAACGCAAGGGCTTCTTCTGGCTTCAATTCTGTGTCTTTTACTGCAAGCTGAACACGGCTTAATGCCTGTGGTGTTGAAAGATCGTTTTCAAGGTCAGCTTTGAATGCATCAAGGTATTCTTTTGCCTTAGGGCTAAGGCTTGCAAGGTCGGCTGCTTTTCCGTTTGAAGCGTCAAGAATTGATTTAACCTTGTTTACAAGTGCCTTGCGGGAATTTTTTGCAGAATCCATTCCGTTGAAAGAGAAAACTAAAGGCTTTCTATAATGTCCTGCAAGAAGGAAATAGCGGTAGTCCAAAGGTTCATATCCTTTGTCTGTAAGGCAGTATCCCTTTTCGCTAGGCAATTTTGTCTGCAATGTAATGAAGTTTCCTGAAGACTTTGACATTTTTCCGCCTTCAAGAATCAAAAAGTCATTGTGAAGCCAGTAGTTTACCCAAGGGCCTTCCTTGCGGTCTTCTTCTGTAAAGCTTCCTTCTGACTGTGCAATTTCGTTTGTATGATGAACTGGAACATGGTCAATACCACCAGTGTGAATATCAAAGTGCTTTCCAAGGTATTTCATACTCATGGCAGAACATTCGATGTGCCAGCCTGGATATCCCCGTCCCCAAGGTGAGTCCCATGTCATAGCCTGATCTTCAAACTTTGATTTTGTAAACCAAAGAACAAAATCCCCAGGATTGCGTTTGTTTTCGTCTACTACGACAACCTTTCTCTTACCAGCACCTGCCTGAAGCTCTTCCATGTTAAGGTTTGCAAGCTTTGCGTAATCAGGATAAGTTGAAATATCGTAGTAAAGGTTTCCTCCAGCCATGTATGTGTGGCCGTTAGCTTCAATCTTTTTAATCAGCTCGATCATTTCTGGAATATGATCTGTTGCTTTACAAATTACGTCAGGGTGGCGGATGTTCAATGCATCGATATCTTTCATGAATGCATCTGTGTAGAATTTAGCAACTTCAAGAACGCTTTGATGACGTTCAGCTGCTGATTTTTTCATTTTATCTTCACCATTATCGTTGTCGCCTGTAAGATGTCCAACGTCTGTAATATTCATTACATGCTTGATGTCATAGCCAAGATATGTAAGTGTCCTGTCGAGGATATCAAGGAAAACATATGCGCGTAAGTTTCCGATGTGGGCATAGTTATAAACTGTTGGTCCACAGCCGTAGAATCCTACAAAGCCTTCATGAATAGGCTTGAATTCCTGCAAAGTTTTTCCCATTGTATTGAATAATTTCAAACTCATATTTACCTCGAGCCAATAAATATATTATAGTAAAGATATGAATAATTTACGGGAAATAGCACAAAAATTCAATATATCAGAGGAATTTGCAGTATACGAAAATGTAGAAATGGCCCGCCGTTTTTCATTCAAAGTAGGGGGTAGAACTCCGCTTTTAATTGAGCCATTGACAGAAAATGCTCTCTTAAAGGCTTTGAATACATTAGAGGCCGAAAAAATTCCATATTTTATTCTTGGTGGAGGAACAAACATTGTTTTCTCTGACACAGGTTATGATGGTGTTGTTATTTCCACAGTTAAGCTGAATAGTATAGAAGAAATGCCGTTAAATGAAAATCAGTCTTCCGGTGACCAGGTTGTGTTAAAGTGTCAGTGCGGCACTTTGATGAATACTGTTGTAAACTTTGCAGTAAAGAACAGTCTTACAGGACTTGAAGAGTTCTGTGGGCTTCCTGGAACCTGTGGTGGGGCAGGGTATATGAATGCACGCTGTTTTAACCGTGAAATCAGCGATGTTGTGGGAAAAATTACCTATTTTGATAAAATTCCTGGTAAAAAAGACGTGTCAGGTGGAATTTCGGAAATTCCTCAGTTTGTCAGAAAAACTCTGGAATATGATAAAACCATGTGGAGCTATAAAATTTCCCCATTTACCGGCACTGATAAAGTAATTTCCAGTGTGGAATTCAGGGTTAAGAAAACCACTGATTCCGGCATCCAGCAACGCGCCGCCTCGTTCATGAAAGAAAGGGTAGAAAAAGGCCACTTTAAGTTTCCCTGCGCAGGCAGTGTGTTTAAAAACAATCATGCTTTCGGAAAACCTACGGGGCAGATTGTTGACGAGCTTGGCTTAAAGGGCCAAACAATCGGCGGCGCTCAGATTGCTCCCTGGCACGGAAATATTATAATCAACCGTGACAATGCAACTTCGAAAGATATAAAAGCTCTTGTTGAATTTGTAAAAGAACAGGTAAAATCGAAAACAGGATTTGATCTGGAAGAAGAAATTTTATTCTATTAGAACTATTGTGTGTAACAAAGCCTTAGGAACTTTTATTTTAGTAATATAATATTTTTTAATTCCGATAATTGAAAAAAGGTTTTTGCTGTATTAAAATAAACCCAGGGAGAAAAGGGAATGCTTCAGCTTTCATTTGTTAATTTCAAGAAAGGATCATATATTGTTGTTGAAGGCCAGGACACTGGAGACCACTTTTACATTATTCAGGTTGGTCATGTTGCTTGTGTTCATGAGGCAAATGTTCCTGTAAATAAGACAAATAATATTCTTGGCCCTGGTGACTTTATTGGTGTAATTCCATGTATGTCTAATCATCTTCAGATTGAATCAGCAATTGCAATGACTGATGTCGTATGTATTTCTGTTCGCCGTGATCAGTATCCTGAATTGATTGAACGCAATACACCTGTTGCTATGAAAATTATCCGCACCTTTGCAAATAAGATGCGTCTCTTAAATGAAAATCTTACAAAGCTTGCATTAAACAATGTTGCTCAGGAATCACCTGAACAGATTTTCTCAAGTGCAGCTTTCTACGAAAAAGAAAAGAAGTTTGATATTGCCGTTTTTGGTTATTATCAGTATCTCAAGGCAAACCCTGCCGGTCCAAACTCTGCAGTTGCAAAACAAAAGTTCATACAGCTTAAACCAAAAACTCACGCTGTTTACTTTGAACCTACAACAGATCTGCTTCGTGTTTATCCAAAAGGAACTATGGTATTCTCAGAATGTCAGGCCGGAGCTGAAATGTATATTATTCAGGATGGTGCTGTTCGTATTACTAAAGTGGTTGATGGTCAGGAAGTAATTCTTGCAGTTCTCAAAAAAGGGGATATGTTTGGAGAAATGGCATTGCTTGAAAATAAACCACGTTCTGCAAGTGCAATCGCTCATGAAAACTGCCGCCTTATGACAGTTAACCGTAAAAACTTTGATCAGATGGTAGCAACACAGCCACAGTTGATTGCACGCCTTACAACAACTCTTGCTGAACGCCTATGGTCAATGTATCGTCAGCTTGCAAATACTCAGCTTAAAGAGCCTCTCTGGAAGTTAATTGATATGCTGGCTCTTCAGATGGAGAAAGCAAAAGTTGCTATGGTAGCTGGCAGTAATTATCAGACTGATCTTACAGTTCAGGATATTGTTGATATGTGTGGTCTTCCACAGAATCAGCAGGCTTCTGCTTCATATGCATTCCAGAATGATTCTCATGTGAAAATTGTAAACGGTAAAATCTTTATTCCTAATTGCGTTGAACTTGCAAAGCAGGCAGCATTTTATCGTAAACAAACACAGAAATAATTCCGATAAAGAAGTGATGAAGAATAATATTTTAAAATCACTTAATTCAATAAAAAATTTAATTGTTCTCGTAATTATGCTTTGTGCCTGCTCAATTTGTTTTGCACAAAGTTCATCTCAAAAAAAATCAGGTGATTTACCAAAGGGATATGGTGGAGTTGAACTTGGAATGTCTCTCGATGCAACAAAATCTGCATTAAAATCAAACTCTGATTTTGGATATAATGGGGACAGAGATGTTTCTCTTTTACCAGGAGAGAATAGAGTACTTATTGAGACAGATGCAAGAGATATAGCTCGCTGGTCGTTTCTCGAACAATGCTGGTTTCAGTTTTACGATGATAAGCTATATACAATAATGCTCAATCTGAATAAGAAAAAGGTAGATTACTATAGTGTCTACAGTTCTCTTGTTAAAAAATACGGTGAACCTGTTGAGTTTAGTCCGGAACGTGCTGTATGGAAAAATGACAGTGTTCAGTTAAGTCTTGAGCGCCCTTTAATTGTAAAGTACATCGATCTTGAAACATTTAATTCTCTTATAAATGAAGCTATGGTTGAAAAAACTGCCCAGGAGCAGTTGAGGGATGAATTTTTAAACAGCTTCTAGGTTATATAAATGAAATCTTTTACTAATAATATCAGAACAATATTTTTTGTTTTTATCTGTTCTTTTGCAGTTGCAGGAACTTTTGCTTCATGCAACAAAAAACTGAAAACAACTGAACTTATTATTACAAAAGCTGACGGAAATGTTTTGTCTGTAACTGCAGAGATGGCAGTTACACCAGAAGAACGTGAATACGGCTTTATGGAGCGTAAAAAAATTCCTGATGGCACAGGAATGATTTTTATTTTTGAAAAAGATGAAGTATTAAGATTCTGGATGAAAAATACACCAACAGCTTTATCCATTGCATACATTGACCGCAACGGAATAATTAAAGAGATTTTCGATATGCAGCCTTTCAGTCTTGAAGGGATTGAAAGTTCCAGCTCAGTCAGATATGCCCTTGAGGTTCCTAAGGGCTGGTATGCAAAAAATGGAATAAAGCCTGGCGATAAAATCAGACTTAATTTTTAATTATTTTCAAGCTTTTCCAGTTCTGTCTGAGCGATTTTATCATCAGGATCAA
>SAMEA3663175__coassemble_52_pt1 | contig 34736 bp, 27 predicted proteins | sample SAMEA3663175__metabat2_low_PE_006 | metagenome-assembled genome bin SAMEA3663175 (sample SAMEA3663175) | pig gut metagenome | biome: pig gut; feature: pig-associated habitat; material: faeces | place: Denmark | collected 2012
TGTGATTTTCTTTTATTGTGCGTAAAAATCTAAAAAATATGTATGATATTTATGTAAACATTTTTTCCGATTGAATTTTTAGTATTATTTATATATCATAATATTGATATAATTATGATATATGGAGAATGTTATGCCGACAATCAGAGCGAGTGCAGATTTAAGAAATAAATATCTGGATATTTCAAATTATTGCCATTCAACAAATGAACCTGTTTTCATTACAAAAAATGGGCAGGGGGATTTAGCTGTTATGAGTATTGAATGTTACGACAATTTAATGGCAAAAATTGATTTGTATTCAAAACTTGCAGAAGGAATAAAAGAGATAGAAGACGGGCGTGCTGAATCATTTGATACTGCAATATCCGATTTAAGAAAAAAATTAGGGGTTTGATGACAGACATTGTAATTTCAAATTCAGCAAAAAAGGACATTGAAAGTTCTTTATTGTATATTCGTGATGTATTACAAAATCCATTGGCAGCTACAAAATTAGCAGACTCAATTGCTAGTCAGATTGATTTATTAAAACAGCATCCTAAAAGTGGCCCGAAAGTACAAGATACATTCCTTGCGGAGCAAGGCTTTCGATTTTTGTTAATAAAAAATTACAAGTTGTATTATATTATAAAAACTGATGGCACAAAAATAACAATTCTTATAATTAGATTTCTATTTTCAAAAATGAATTATGAGAAAATATTAAAAACTGAAAATTTATAGCTTATCGTAATCCGGAAGCTTTCCTTCAACTCTTCCATCCCATTCTGCGCTCTTGCTGCGTTCCCGTTTTAGAAGTTCGTCCCATTCGGCTTTTGGTTCACAGTTCTTTTCGATTTCCAAAGCTGTGGTGTGAAGGCGACGTATACAGTCACTTTTATCTTTATATCCAAGCTTTGATTTTTCAATGCTTTCGTGGAGTACACGGATTGATTCATCAAAAATTTTTATCGGTACCGGGAACGGATGTCCGTCTTTACCACCATGGGCAAATGAAAAACGGGCAGGGTCTGTAAAGCGGCTTGGGGTTCCGTAGATTATTTCACTGACAAGGGTTAAGGATTGAAGTGTGCGTTGTCCAAGACCTGGAGTCAAAAGAAGGCTTTCAAAATCCTTTGGTTCTGATTCGTATGCTGTTGCAAGAACTGCACCGAGGCGTTTCAAGTTTACGTCTTCTGCACGAACATCGTGATGGGCTGGCATAACAATGCTGCGCTTTGGAACTACAATTTTATTGTCATCGTATTTTATTACATTTTTTATTTCTTTGATTACGAGGTCAGGATTTTCTTTTGAAAAATCAAGAATACGATCTCGTGTAGAACCTGCATCGCTTGCAGTAAGATTAAGGATCAGTCCTTCGTTTTCTCCGGTAACGCCTGTGTGTGGTGTATCGATAAATGACCGTAAGTTTTCTGAGCTCCAATGGTAACGGCGTGCAGTTTTCGTTTCTACATTCATTCCCTGCTGAACAACGGTCCAGTCGCCTTCGCTTGAAAGAATGAAGTTGTGCATGTAAAGCTGGAATCCGTCCTGCACGGCTGTTGAGTCAACCTTTGCCACAAGCTTACTTGAATTGATAAGTTTGTCACCATCCATTCCTGTTGCATCAGCAAGAAATCGTAATTCATCGGGAGTGCGGCGGCTGTACTTTCCACGGCCGCCACAGATGCAAAGCCCAAACTCCCGGGCGCGGGAATTGATACCCCGTTTAAGTGCATACATTACACTTGTTGTAATACCTGATGAGTGCCAGTCCATTCCCATGACGGCGCCCAGGCTTTGAAACCACAATGGATCTGACAATCGTACAAGCACTTCTTTTTTTCCGAAGTTTGCAATGAGAGATTCAACAATGAGGGTGCCCATCTGCATCATGCGGTCAGCAAGCCATTTTGGTACTGTTCCACCGTGAAGAGGAAGATCTGCGTGTCCGGTATTTTTAATCATCGCCGTATTCCTCATCTTCTTCTGCAACTTCAAGTGCTGCATTAGCAAGGTCAATTGTGTACTGACTTTCTGCTGCTTTCTGCCATGTGGTTCCAGATGCTCCAAGGGATTTCATTGCTTTTGCTTTTTTCTCATTCTCAATTTCAAGCAACGCTGAAGCTTCTTTTAATATGATACGAGATTGCTCAAGATTTACAGTGAGCAGTTCTGAAATCTCCTGATCTGTTGCAGCGCAGAGGTTTTCAAGAGAAATGTATTTTTTCAAAAGTGTTCCAGCTCGTTTTTCGCCGACACCTGTAATCTTTGCAAAAATATTCTGGGTATTGAACTTAGTTCTCAGCTTCTGGTTTTGTGTTGTTGCAAATCTATGGGTTTCATCACGGACGCGCTGCAGAAGTCTTAAGCCGTCACTTCTTCGTGGAAGATGAATTGGTTCATTTCTGTGAGGACGATACAGTTCCTCATCCTGCTTTGCAAGACCTACAATGGGAATATTAAGTCCAAGGCTTTTCAAAATTCCATCTACTGCATTTACCTGACCGATACCACCATCAATCATGATTAAATCAGGCAGCTCTGCGCCTTCATTTGCAAGGCGGGAATACCGGCGTGTTGCAGCTTCTCTCATGGAATTAAAGTCGTCGATATAACCATCAGTTGTTCTAAGACGGAAGTACCGGTAATTTTTCTTATCCGGATTTCCGTTGTAGAAACTGATGAGGGATGCCACCGGAAGCTTTCCGCCGATGTGGGCAATATCGAAACCTTCAATGCGTACAGGAAGTGTAGGTAAGTCCAGAACTTCCTGAAGCTCCTGCATGGCGGGGGTATCTCCACGTTCACGCATACGGCGGATAATGTCCTCGTGGGCATTCTGGATTGTCATTTCGATTGCGGCTTTGTGACGGTCTGCGTTTTCGATTGAATCGGTAACAAGAACAATATTTGTTTCTATATTAAATGTTTCTTTTATCCATTTTGTAATGAAGTCTAAGCCTTTCTGAGTCGGAACATAAATCGAAGGTGGAATGCTTTCTGCTTCGGTGTAATATGCGTTCATGAACTCTGGAAGAAGTTCATCGTCTTCATTCAGACTTGTAACACCATAATTGTCGCGGCCCGACATTTTTCCACCACGGATTTTAAGAACTGTAAAGCTTACAAGTTCACCTTCGCGGTAATGGGCAATGTAATCTCTGTCTTCCTGAGAGAAGTCTTCAACAACATTTGAATTCTGAAGTTTGACCAGCGCCTGAAGTCCGTCACGAAGTCGGGCTGCTTTTTCAAAGTTCAGTTCCTTTGCAGCTTTCTTCATTTCTATAGTAAGTTTTTCAACTGTCTGGTCACCTTTTCCCTCAAGTAGGTTATTAATTTCGCCGAAAAATTCATTGTAGGACTCTTTCGAAATTTTTTCACAGCAGGGAGCTTTACAGCGGCCGATGTGATAGTACATACAAGGTGCATCACGCTTCTTGAATTTGCGGCATAGACGAATCGGATAGATTCGGTTGATTGCTTCGATGAAAGAATCAAGGGCGTTTACATCAGGGAACGGGCCGTAATAAGTTGAGCCGTCCTGAACAACATGGCGGGTTTTGAAAAGACGAGGAAATTCTTCTTTTGTAATTCTGATTACAGGATATGATTTTCCATCTTTCAAGGCAATGTTGTAACGTGGAGTGTACTGCTTGATTAAGTTGTTTTCCAGAAGGAAAGCTTCGTATTCATTTGCTGTTGTGATGTATTCGATTGATTCTGCGTGGGAAATTAAAAGACGTGTTTTTATGTCTTTGTTTCCTGAAAAATATGAGCTTAAACGATTTTTGAGACTTTTAGCTTTACCCACATAAATGACGGTTCCCTGAGGATTCCGCCACATATAAACACCACTTGAAGAGGGGGCTTTTAATGCGGTTTCGTGTAATTTTTGCCAAGCCGGATTATTTTTACTCATAGTATGAAAAATTTAAACTTCAATTCCTTAAAATCAATTAATAAAACAATACACATTTTACTCTGCCTTTGTCTAGTAGTTTTTGCCAGCTCTTTTGGTTTTGCAGAAGAAAAGGTTCTGGTCCTTGGTGGTGAAAAAGGCTGGCCATCTTTTTCTCTGAAAGAAAACATAACTTTTGGAAAAGGAAGATTTGGTTATACAAGCATCGAAGTTGCAAAGAATGCAAGAAAGGTAAGCGGAAATACTGATCTGCTTTTGAACTTTGAAGGTTCAATTGTTCGTGATGCTTCGGATAATTATACTGTAATCAAGAATGACATGCTCCCCATGGAAAATTCTGTAATGGGACATTTCTGTGGTTTAAGTCGTGGAAATGGAAATGGTATTACACTTAAAGGTAATACCGGAACAATTTTTGGTACAGAAGGAAATCCTGGAACTTTTGCAATTGAATTCTGGATTAAACCTTCAATTGCAGAAAACGGTGAAATTATTTTTTCATGGCGTTCTTCAAGAACTATCAACAATTATGTAATGTATCAGATGATTCAGGCAACCTTTGTTAACAGCCGCATTAACTGGAGTTTTAGAAATATTTTTGATGGTTACACAAAAAATAATGGTGAGGTAAGTCTTACAAGCTATTCTACAATTGTTCCTGATAAATGGGCTCATCATGTTTTAATGTTTGATGAAGAAACAGGTCTTCTTGAATATCGCATTAACGGAAAAACTGAAGACATTAAATATCTTACAGTAAGTGGACACGAACGGGGAACAATTTATCAGCCTGTATTAGGAATTCCTGATGATATTACAATCTGTCCTTCATTTACAGGATCAATTGACGACTTCAGAATTCTTCATTCACTTCCAAGTGAAAATAAATCAGAAACCCTTTATGATAACGAAAGCCTTCAGTCTATTTCTCGTCAGAAATATGATCCATATAAAGTAACTGGCGGAAGATTTGAAACACAGCCAATTTATACAGTGCCTGGTGCAGTAGTGGAAAAAATTGAAACACTTCAAAATGTTCCTGCCCAGACAGAAATCAGATACTATATCAGAACTGGTGAAAATTTCTTTGACTGGACAGATACATATCCTGAGTGGAAGAGTGTTGTTCCAGGCAGCGAGATTAAAAATGTCACTGGAAAATATTTCCAGATTGCTGCTGAATTATATCCTGATGGAGATGGACAGAAATCACCATCAGTTTCAGAAATAAAGGTTACATACTATGAACCACCGCTTCCACTTGCGCCTGCAAAATTGAAGGCACAGGCAGGAGATGGTTATGTTGATCTTTCATGGGAATATTCCCTTGATGATACAACAGAAGGTTATTATGTTTATTACGGTACTCGTCCAGGTGAATATTTAGGAACTGACAGTTCTGACGGAACTTCTCCAATTAAAGTTGGTAATGTAAATTCCTTTAGAATAAACGGACTTAAAAACGGAGCAATTTATTATTTTGCTGTTGCTGCTTATTCAAAAATGGACAGAAGAATTGTAGGAAACTTTTCTGAAGAAGTTTACGCACGACCAAGAAGAGACAGATAGTAAGGCTTATAGGAGCATAAAATATGGCTGGAAATGATTTACTAAAAAGCCGCGCAGATGCTGCGGTATTATCAAGAGATTTTGCACTTGCTGCCAGATTATACAATTCACTTTTGCAGCAATCTCCAAATGATGTAGAGCTTCTTGAAAAATTGGGAAGCATTTATGTAAAAAGTGGAGATGATAAAAAAGCCCTTCCTTATTATACAAAAATAAACAGCATTAAACCAAAAGATTTCGATACATTAAACAGCCTGGGAGGAATTTATCGACGCCTTAAACAGTATGATAATTCCATTCTTGTATTGAAACAGGCGCTTGAATTAAATACAAAAGTTGATCAGGTAAACTATAATCTTGGTTTTACATACAAGTTTATGGGGAAATATGATGAAGCCGTTGATTGTTTTGAAAGTGTAATTCAGGCAAACCCAACAGATGTTCTGGCATACAACCATCTGGGATCTATCTATCAGAAGCGTGGAGAAAACCAGAAGGCCATTCAAACATTCCTTAAAGGCTTAAAGGTTGACCGCAATCATCCTATTCTTCATCTCAATCTAGCCAAAAGTTATGAACAGGAAGGTCAGGTTAAAAATGCAATGGCAGAATATGATGCAGCCCTTCGTTCAAAACCAGGTTGGCAGGATGCAATCAATGAGTATTCAAAGCTTCTTATCAGTCTTAATAAAACTAAAGAAGCAAAAGAATTAGTTTCTCAGGCACTTGCTGTAGATCCTCAGAATTCAAAAATGCATTCTACAATGGGAAAAATCTATGCATCACAAAGTGATTATGAAAATTCAGCTGAAGAATATAAGAAAGCACTTGAATCAAATCCTGAAAGCAACAGAGCATTAATTGGAATGGCAGAAGCCCTTGAAGAAAACGGTGATGCACTTAAGGCAATTGAATATATTGAAAAAGCCGAAAAGAAGAATCCGGATGACAGAAGTATTCTTAAAAAATCTGCATCGATAAATCTCACTGCAAATCGTGTTGCAAGTGCCGGCGAAAAAATCAAAACACTCCTTAATCAGGATAGAGAAGATGTAGAAGCTCTTGATCTTGCAGGACAGCTTTTTATTGTTAAAAATGATGATGTAAAAGCTTCAAATTTTTATAACCGTATTCATCAGCTGGATCCAAAATATATTCAGCATTGGCTTAAAGCTTCAAAACGCTATCGTCAGGTAGGAAAATTAGATAAAGCTGAAAGCAGTATCAAGCGATACATTCAGAGAAAACCTGATGATGCAAAGGCTTTAACAAATCTTGCATTAATCAATGAATCTCTAGGAAAAACAAGTGAGGCTCTTGCAAATTTCAAAAAAGCCTTGCAGCTTGATTCAAACAATGTAATTGCAAAACAGTCTCTGTTAAGAATTTCTGATATTATTACTGATATTGATGTTAACACTAATCTTGAAGATGATATTTCGGAGCCATTGGCAATTACAGAACCAGAAATTGAAGATACTGCAGAAACAATACCTGCTGTAGAAGAAAAGGATGATTCACTTATCATAAATAAAATTGCTGAGGACACAGCTCTTGTTGATAATGAATCTTCATCAACAGATTCAGATTTATGGAAATCTGAAAGCTGGGATTCTGATCAACTGGTTGAAGAAAACGATGATCCTTTTGCATTACTGGATGGAAATGATGAAAGTATTCTCACAGGCTCTGGAGAAGCTTCTATTGAAGAGGATAATTCATTGCCTGAAGCTATTCCGGAAGATAATGTAAAAGATAATTCCTTAGACAGCCTTGCAGCTGCTGACAATCAGGGTGGAGCTATCGGTTCTGATGGTATGGAAGCTGATGATCTTTTCAGTGGAGTGGATGGTGATTTTGCACCAGATTCAGGACTTGGTGAAGTAGATAATACTCCTTCAGGTATTGAAAATAATATTCGCGATGACTCTGTATTTGACGATGGCCTTTCTGATATTGATGCACTTGATACATCTGATGCAATTCCAGGTTATCAAATGCCTGAATCATTGCAATTTGAAGAATTTGAAGAAGACCAGAAAATTCCTCATAAAGAAGAGTATAGAGAACCTCCTCGTTATATAATTCAACAGCCACCACAGAATTCAATTGATAAAGAAGAAGCTAAAGCCTTGATGGAATCAATGAAAAAAACACAGGCCGAAGCAGAAAAAGCTATGACTGCTGCAGAAAAAGCATGGATGGCTGCTAATTATGCTGCAGATGCGGCGCAGGCTGCCAGTGATTCTGAAAATTCCCTTACAGAGATGGCAACTGATGCAGTAATGCAGGCTGCTGAACAGGTTCGTATTCAGGCAGAAGAAATTGCAAAAGAAGCTACTGACAAAGCTCTTGCAGACAGAATGGATAAAATAGATTCAATTCTTCCACAGTTTGAAAAAATGCTTGAAGATAATGACAAAGCACCGGATAAAAATGATGAACAGGTTCAGAAAGCACTTATGCTTTTCAAGAGTCTTCGTGCTTTGGGTGAAAGTCTTCAAGGTGATGCTTATACAAGCTTTATGCAAAGTGCAAACAGAATGAAGATGGATTATATTATTTCTCGTCTTTCTGGAAATGAAGGTCTTTTAAAAGTTTCGCAGAAGCTTCGTGATTCAGGTACTCTTGAAAATCTTGTGCGGGAAGAAGAAGTTCCTGTGACTTATAAAGGAAAACGTCTTGCATTTGATGTTCTACATAACATGACTAATATTTCACGAAATCTTGAAGATCAGAATATATCTATTGGACTTGAAAGAATAGTAGACAATATTCTTGCAAGAATGAACTAGCAAAAAAAAGGCAGCAACGTTAGTGCATCCAGATTATGGGATAACTTTACGGTTGCTGTCTTTTTTTGATTATTAAAACCTACAATCGGATGATTCTTGAATTAGTAATGACTTCGTTACCTTCTTCTGTAATTAAGACATCATTTTCAAGTCTTACACCACCAAGATCCTTATCATATAAACCTGGTTCCAGTGTAACAATCATTCCCGGCAGAAATACACTGTCAGCTTCTGCACGCTGTCGTACAAAAGGATATTCATGAATCTGAAGTCCAATTCCATGACCTAAACCATGTGGCATTGATTTTTTTCCTTTTGCAAATATTTCATCTACCTTTGCTGCAGCTGCACGAATTGTAATTCCTTTTTTATAATATTTAAGACCTTCTTTTGCAGCTTTTTCTACAAGGGCAATAAGTTCTTCCTGCTCTTTGCTGAGTTTTCCTTTTGCAACTGTCAAAGTTGTATCACTTGTGTAGCCTTTGTAGACAACTCCAAAGTCCAGAATTGAAAGACCTTCACCTGGCCATTGTCCAGCTGTGTAGTTTGGAAAACAATGAATGGCGAAACTTCTTGATGGTCCTGCAGCAAGTGTGTCAAAGCCTGTACGTTCACATCCGTATTTACGACATTCACTTTCAATAAAGAGAGCAACATCAGTTTCAGTTTTGATTTTACCTTTACGGATTCTCTGTTCAATACCATCGATTATTTTATCGCCGATTCTGGCTGCTTCTTTTGTGCATTCAATTTCATAACTGTCTTTAATTGCACGCATTGCAGTTGCAAAATCATGTGCAGAATCTTTACGGCATCGCACATCCCAGTCAGGAAGTGCGTCAACAAATTTTAAGAAATCAAGATATGAAGTATCAGGAGATACATCAACAACATTTTTTCTTTTGTCAGACATTGTGGTTAAAATTGCTTTTACTGCACGGACTGTATTTCGTTCATAGCGAGTAAAAGGAATGATTTTATCAGCAAAAGCATTAAGCTCTGCAAGATTTATATCCCATGGAATAAGTACACAACTGGCATCGTTTTTTACAATGAGAATACCATCACTGACATGTCCGCAGAAATAACGAAGATTTGCATCACGATGGTCTTCATTATCAGAAAATACAACAGCTGTAATTTTATTTTCAACCATGAATGCAGCAAGATCGCTTCTTCGGCGTTCATAAATTTCTTTCATTTCTTCAGAAGTGAACTCTTTCATTTTTTTGATCCTCTCTTAAGGAATTTTCTAAGTACTGTAAAAAGCATTTCATCTTTTGATATAAAGAGAAGACCAACACCAATTACAGCGAAAATTCCTGCGCTAAATAAAATTGGAAGACCGTTACCGATGAACCTTCCTTTGTCTGCAAAATGGGCTGTAAATACAGGGTGAAGAAAATAAATCGGAATACTGGCAATAACAGAGAATAATACAATTTTCAAGCAGTAAATAAGTGTTGATTTTACAATTGCTTTTGTGTCTGTTGCTTTAAGATATTTGAGGAATATAAAAAGCAGAATTGTATTGATTACACTTGATAATGAAAGGGCAAGGGCAATTCCGGGACCTTTCCAGAAAATACAGAATACAAATGCAAAAATAATGTTTGCACCAAAAGAAATGATTCCTGCTAAAGTTGGAAGCTTTGTATTTCCCTGTGCATAAAATGCAGGAGAAATAATTCTGTTGACTGCAATAAAGAACAAGCCTGCAATATGGAAAATGAAAACACTTAATGTTTTTGCAACAGATTCGTCGTTAAACGCATTGCTTTTAAATACAAGTGAAATGATTTCGCGTCCTGTAATCAACGAATAGAAAGTAATCGGGATACAAACCATTGCAATGATTTTAATGGCGTTCAAAAGCATTTTGTTATATTCTTCCCACTGGGCTTTCTTCGCAAGTCCTGCCAGATCCGGGAGAATTACGGTTCCGATTGAAACAGCAAAAATTCCGAGAATCAGTTCCTGAAGGCGGAGGGAATACTGAAGGCTTGAAACAATTCCTTCGCCTGCGCGTCCTGCAAGGGCTGTTGAAACAAGATCATTAAGCTGGTAGGTAGCCATACCAATGATTGTTGGAATTATAAGCGCAATTACTTTTTTTGTTCCAGGATTTGTAAATGTTTTTATAAGTGAAGTAAAACCAACTTTCCATCCGGTTTTGATTACAAATGGCAGCTGGAAAAATGCCTGGATTGTTCCACCTGTAATTACACCGATTGACATTGCACGGGCTGCAGCCTGTTCCTTATCAATGCCAGGAAAAACATTAAGCTTTGTAAGAATAATTGTTCCTGCAATAACACAAAGGTTAAAAAGAATCGGAGTAAAACCTGATGGAGAGAAAATGTTCATTGTATTCAACATTCCCTGAAAGAGAGCTGCAATTGAAATAACAATAAGGTATGGGAACATGATTCTTGTAAGAATTGCAGTTTCTGAAATACCGTTTACATCTGTTCCTTTATAAAAAATGCGGACAATAAATGGAGTAAGAATAATTCCAAGTACTACTACAATTGTTGTTAAAAAAGAAATAAGTGTAAAAGTTGCATTGAGAAACTGCTGGGTTTCCTGCTTGTTTTTGCCTTTAGGATCATCTTCAAGATAACCTTTAAATGTAGGAATAAAGGCAACAGAAATACTGTTTTCTGCAAAAAGTCGTCTTAGAAGGTTAGGAATGAGAAAGGCAATACCGAATGCATCTGCATAAGTACCTGTTCCTAAAAAGTGTGCTTTAGTAGCTTCACGGATTACACCTAAAATTCGTGAAAGTAAGGTTAAAAATGACAGTTTTATACCAGATTTGACAATATTTTTTTCTTTATTTTCTGTATTTTCCATATTATAATATAATTTATAGTTGTTTTCTATTTTAGGCAATGGTCAACAATGGAGGAATACTAATAGTGGCCCGAAAAAAATTGTTTCAATATGTCGGTGATACTCCGATTATCCCGATTTCAGCAAAAATTCTTGCAATTTTCATCGTTTTAATTCTGCTTTCGAACTTTATGACAAACCTTTTGTCCATAAATCTTTCTCAGAAACAGAAAAATGTTCTCACAAACCAGCTTCTTGTTAATCAACTTAAAGAAATGTACATTACAGCTGGAAATCAGTATCAGATTTATTCTTATTCGAAAAATAAAGATGAATGTCTTGAGGCTTTGAAAAAATCTGTTTCAAGTTCCTTTACACAGGATAACAGCTGTGCAATGGCTTTTGATCGAACCGGAAAGATTCTTTTCTTTTCCAGCAACAGGGCAGGAAGAACACTTGATCTTTTTAAGGATAAAGAAACTCTTGAAAAGCTTAATGCAGATTTTGATGCAGGTATTAATCAGGGATCTGTAACTTTTGACTTTGGTGACGGGGAATTTTTCGGCATCTACAAATATCACAATGACTGGAACTGTTATTTTGTACGTGCTGAATCTCGGGCAGATAACCAGCGGGAAATGTACACCGTTATCGGTATTACTGCTGCAATTATTCTTGCGTTGACCGTAGTGTTCGTATTCCTTGGAACATTCATGCTTAACAAAGTATTTGTTAATATTAAAGGAATTACAAAAAGCCTTTACGACATGCAGCAGAGACAGCAGCTTGAAGTTATCAATATTGATGATGCACCAAACGATGATATTACATATCTTGCTGCTTCATTTAATTCACTTTCAGTATCCGTAAACAACCTGCTTACAACATTCCAGAAATTTGTTTCAAAGGACGTAGTAAACAAAGCATACTCAAACCACGCAATTACTCTCGAAGGAAATCAGCGTGAACTTACAATGCTGTTCTCTGATATTAAAAGCTTTACTTACAGAACAGAAACTCTTGGAAACGATATTATTGACGTATTGAACGTTCACTATAACAAAGTAATTCATGCCGTACATCAGTCAAATGGTGTTGTTGGATCAATCATTGGTGATGCTATTCTTGCCGTATTTGGTACAGAAACATCTTCTGCAGAAAAATCAATTAAATCAATTGAATCAGCATGGGAAATTACAAATGTTACAGCTGAACTGCGCGAAAAGATGGCAGCCCGTCGTAAAGAAATTGAAAAGAAGAGAAGACTTACTGCTTCTGAATTAAGAGTTTACGAAGCTGTTCTTCTTGATATTGGTGTCGGAATCGACGGCGGTACAGTATTCTACGGAAACATTGGTTCTGATGAACATATGGCAAATACTGTAATTGGTGATAAGGTAAACTCTGCAAGCCGTCTTGAAGGCTTGACACGTGTTTATCATCTTCCTGTAATTGTTTCTGATTATATTAAAAAAGAAGCAGAAAGTATTTCTAAACGCTATAAGTTCTATGAAATTGATACAGTTCAGGTAAAAGGAAAAACTGAAGGTAAGAAAATTTATTACCCTATTGATACATTTGTTCAGGGGTCAGCTGCATTGTCTGAAAAATTTGAAATTTACGAAGAAGGTCTTAAGGCTTATTACAAAGGCGACTGGTCTAAGGCACGTAAAATGTTCAAGCAGGCAGATATGGAAGTTTGTGAAGTGTTCTTGGAAAGAATGGGACGTAAAAGTGCCCCTGCTAAATGGAGTGGAATATGGACAATGACAACAAAATAGATACATTTGATGATTCAAAACAGGAATCAAAAGAAGTAAGTCTCTTTCTTCAGGAGGAATTGATTCCTCTTAAAAAGAAGAAAACTTTAACCACATATAATCTTGAAAAGGAATATGCAAAAACAAAAAAGAACCGTAATTATTCAATCTGGATTATTATGGCAATTACAGTTGCTGCAGTTGTTCTTGCAACCTGGCTTACAATATCAGGATTGTCTGCAAAGAATAACAAGCTTCAGGTTTCACTGGAATCTTTTGAAGATTTGAATCTCCGAAATCTTTTCGATGCTCTTTCAAAAACTCAGGATTTGTATGAAAAAGCTGCAAAGGCTAAAGCAGAGCTTGAGGCTTCACTTGAATCACGCCTTACACAGGCAAAACGCAATAAGGATGTAGATTTTGCAAACCTTTCAAAAATGAAACTTGCAAGAAAACAACGTCTTGAAAAAGAAGCAGAAATCATTAAGAGATATAACTCCATTGTATTCCAGGCACATGAAGATCTTGATGAAAAATTAAAGGCTGCAGAACTGGAATTAAAACAGTATGAAGAACAGTTAAAAAGTTTCGATAGTGAAAATGTAGCAAAAGCACAGACCTGGGAAAAAGAAATGGACTCTCAGCGTCAGGTTCACGAAATTGAAACTTTAAGACTTACTGAAGAATACGAAAACCAGCTTGCTGAAATGAAAAAACAAATGACTGAAAATAACGAACGTAACTATCAGGAACGTCGTATGGCAGTTAATGATCTTACTACTCATTATGAAGCAAGAATTGCAAAGCTTGATCCTGCAATTAAGGATAACAAAGTAATAGCAGTTATAGAACGAGCTTCTGCTTTAGGACCAGGTGCTTCTATCAATGTTGAAGCAATAAATCAGAATGTTGCTGTTCGTGATGATGATTACACAGCTGAACTTAATGAAACAAAAAGAAAGTTTGATGACTTCCTGGTATTAAGCAATTATGCTCAGACAATTCCATATTCAAATGGAATGACAGGTGTTGTTGTTTCTGAACGCCAGATTGCCTATGATATGACTTATTCTATTGCAAGAACAGGTGCAGAACGAATCAGTAAATTAAAGTCAGAAAATATTCAGCTTTCTACACAACTTGATAATTCAAAAGCAGAAGCATCAAGACTTAAAAACTCACTTAATACATCTAATGGCCTTCTTGATAATTATGCTAAATCAGTAAAAGCTGATGGATTTATTCTCAGCTATTCACCGGGAAGTGCAGCAGTGATTTTTGTTGCTTCGTCAGTAAAAGCAAATGTTAAAAATGACGGAAGCTCAAAGGGAACTGTTTACGATGGACAGGGAACTGTCGTTGCAACTGGTTCTTTGTGGTTCAAAGACAGTGTTTATTATCTTACACTGGATGAAGAAATCGAAGAACTTCCTTACGGGGCAATTGTTAAAATTAAATAATCTGTTCTGGAATTAAAAACGGTAATACTTTAGTTAGTCCAGAACCAGTTCTTTGTTACGGATATAAATTAATTGTCCGTTTGCCAGAAAGGCTGTTTTATAGTTGTCAGGTTTAACCTGGACTGTAATGCAGCCTTTTTCTTTATATAAATCATTTAGAGGAATATAACTGTGCAGAAGCACATTGTTTTCTTTTACCATCAGGTTTTTAATTTTTGATGGAAGTATAGAACTTGTATCAAAATATGGAACTGTAAATCTTGATGGCGGGTTAATAATACGGTCTGTTAATGTTTCTATGTCGGTATTAAAGGATGTTGTACATTTTTTTGTTGCAAGAGTATCATATTTAGAAAAGGCCACAATGTCTTTTTGCCTTAAGGTTTCCTCTAGTTTTTTCCAGTTGAAATAACGTATAGAAACTCTTTTTTCATATGAATCATCCTTTAACAAGATTTTTGAAGCTGCTTCGCAAACCGCATAATTACACCATCCTGCATATCCCTGATTGTCTTTAAAATCAAAGGGGTAAAGTAATCCTCCATAACAGAAAAATTCCGGTGCATCTGAATTATCAATTACAGGCTGCACTTTAATTACAGCAAGATTATCCTTTTGTAGTGTCAGATTTATTGAAGTATCCGTTTGGCTTTTCGTGAAGGTTGTAGATTTTCCATTTTCGATGACTGTTATTTTCCAATATAAAAGTGATGGATAAGTCGGAGAGGATGGCCAGTTTTCAAAGTTTACAGTTACATTATCTGTACGCAAGAAAGAGAGGGGTGCCTCACAGGATTGGATAAACAGAAATGTAGTAATAAAGCAGATTGAAAATAAAAAAGGTATGAATATTTTTTTCATATAATATACATACCTTTTGTTTTGAAAAAAAAATCAGCAAAAAATTATATAAAATAAATTATCTGTTTTTTGCAATTTCTGTCTGACATAACTGATCACAGACTTCGTTATATTCAATGCCTGCGTGACCTTTTACCCAGTTCCAGCTTACATTAAGAGAACTGTTAAGTGCATCAAGCTTCTGCCACAGATCCTGATTTAATACAGGTTTTTTGGCTGCTGTACGCCATCCGTTTTTCTTCCAGTTTGTGATCCAGGAAGTAATCCCATTTTTTACATATTGACTGTCAGCGTAAACACTTACTGGTCTGTTATTGAAATCAGGTGTATTTGCCACAGTGCTGAGTGCAGAGATTGCAGCCATAAGTTCCATTCTGTTATTTGTAGTATTGTGTTCTCCGCCAGAAAGGCGAAGTTCTTTTCCATCAGCAAGGATTACTGCTCCCCAGCCTCCAGGACCAGGATTACCAGAACAACCACCGTCTGTATAAATTACGATATCGTTTTCCATAACAGTGATTATAAACAAAAATCTGGCCCGTTGCTAGTTACCGGCAAGGCAGCGGCTATTCATTTACCAGTTTTACAAGCCAGTCCATCACGGTTTTATCGCCGTCGGAAAGCTTGTCTTCAAGTTCAACCCAGAAGTGCCAGCGCTGTTCATATTGCTTGTAATAAGAATTTTTGCACCACCGGCCGCAGAGCTTTCCGACAATTGACCCCTGCTCGAAAATTCCCTTATCGTTTTCAGAGACTGCAGAATAAAACTGAACTGGCAGTACAGAAACTAACTCTCTGAAAGTTATATTATAAAAGCCGCTGCCTGAGATTACCGCTCTAAAAAGCTGTGGCTCGGCACATGCAAGTTCCACAACAAACTTTGCTCCCTGTGAGAATCCGTATCCGATGATATTTGTTTTATCAATGCATTTATTTTTAATACAAATATTCTGAATTAACAGGCATGTTCCATGGGGATCGGTAAAATAGTTTATGCGTGAAAGAATTACAAGAACAGCAGCTCCTTCTGGATATATTTTATTTTGAAATTCTTCCGTAATGAATTTTCGTCCATACTTTACTAGGCTTGCACCTTTTTCGTCACTACCATGAAAAACTACAATGAGGGGGATCTTTGCGCTTTCATTCTTTCTGTCGTTTCTGTATTTTTCAGGGAGGTAAAGATAATATTCGTGGCCTGCGTAAGTTTTTTCGTAATGCCATTTTCCGTAGTCAGATTCGGTTTGAGAATAGTAATAGGCACCGTCAAAAGTCAGTTCCAGTGATTTACGGGTATAAAGGAAATTGCGAAGCAGAAAAAATCCTGCTGTAAGACAAAAAATAATGATAGAAAAAATAATGACTGCTTTCTTTTTCATAATAAAAGTGTACACCTGAATTCATTAATTGTAATGGGATAATTTTGATTTTTTATTTATATGGTGATTTTGATACAGGTGAATGTAAAAAATTCCGGTAAGTTTATTGGAAAAACTTTCAATGAGATGGTATAATTAATTCTCATCAATTTCTGATAATGTGGAGCATCTTCGTGAAAAATTTAGCACCCTTTTTTATCTTAACAATATTCCTTTATATTTTTACAGCTTGTACAGATCCTTCTATAAGCGGAAACGCCTCTGTAGTAGTAGAATTTCCTTCTGATACCTCTTTACATATTCAGGATTGAGTCTCAAGTATCTGCACGATGGAGTTTATCAGGAAGTGATGCTTATTCAACAACTGTTTCAAATATGATGAAAGATGCTTTGATTGATGGGAGTAAAGGCTGGAATCTTATGGTGTCTGCAACTAATAATGATCTTATTAATAATCCAAAGTATTATAGTGCATGGTATTTCTGTAAAAACTATGGAACAAACAATAGTTTAATAACATTAAATGATAAGTGGTACTTTCCGACAGTTTCAGAAATGAAGGAATTTAAAAATACCTTTGCAACTGTTAACAGTTCGCTTACAAAAGTCAGTGGTACAGAATTGGGAAATGAATACTATAAGACTTGTAATCAAAACTCAGCCCAAAATTATATTGATATAATCAATCCTTCGACAGGGGCAATAAGTGACTGCAGTAAAAGTGAAGTGTCTAAATATACAGTCCGGGCAATCAGAGCATTTGGTCAGCCTAAACAGTGATCTAAAGATTCGCTTGGACTTCAGACTAAACTGGTTGTCGGAGGAATTTGTATATTACAGTGACCGTGAGTTTACCGAAGTTTATACAGTTTTAGATACATTGAATTAGCGAAATGCTTATATGAAACCTGGACAGAAAGGTTACCGTCTACCTACAAAAGCAAAATGGTGCTGATTAGAAAATTCTATGAATTTTGTTGTCAATTTCATAAATTTTTAATATCTTTATATCTAATCAGTAAACAATACCTCGTTTCTTCTATATAAATGAATTGGAACTGAGGCAATAATATAAGGAGCTATAAAACAATGGCAAAACAGTTGTTATTCAATGAAGAAGCACGCAAAAAATTACTTTCAGGTGCTGAACAGATCGCTAAGGCTGTAAAAGTTACTCTCGGACCTTGCGGCCGCATGGTAATGCTTGATAAAAAATATGGTGCACCTACAATTACAAAAGACGGTGTTTCAGTTGCAAAAGAAGTGGAACTTGCAGATCCATACGAAAACATGGGAGCTCAGTTCGTTCGCGAAGTTGCAGCAAAGACAAACGATGATGCCGGAGACGGAACAACAACTTCAACAGTTCTCGCATACGCTCTCGTACGCGAAGGTTTCAAATCAGTTGCAGCAGGAATGACTCCTATCGGAATCAAACGCGGTATGGACAAAGCTGTTAAAGCTGCAATTGAAGAAATCAAAAAGAATTCAAAACCTGTAAAAGGAACTGACGATGTAACTCACATCGCTACAATTTCTGCAAACAACGATCCAGAAATCGGAAAAATGCTTGCTGATGCTATCGAAAAGGTAGGAAAAGACGGTGTTATCACAGTTGAAGAATCAAAGAACATGGATACAACTGTAGATACAGTAGAAGGTATGCAGTTTGACCGTGGATACATTTCATCATACTTTGTAAATGACCGTGACCGTATGGAATCAAACTTTGATGAACCATACATCTTGATTCACGATAAAAAGATTTCTTCTATGAAAGATCTTCTTCCTATTCTTGAAAAAGTTGCAAACGAAGGTCGTGCTTTGATCATCATCGCAGAAGATGTAGACGGCGAAGCTCTTACAACTCTCGTTCTCAATTCAATCCGTGGAACAATCAAAGTTTGTGCTGTTAAAGCACCTGGCTTTGGTGACAGAAGAAAGGATATGCTCCAGGATATCGCAATCCTTACAGGCGGACAGGTTGTTTCTGAAGAACTTGGACTTAAGCTTGAAACTGCTGACATTTCTATGCTTGGTAGCTGTAAATCAGTTAAGATTGACAAAGATAATACTACAATCGTTGGTGGAGCAGGCACAAAGAAGAGTATTTCAGAACGTGTTGGTGAAATCAAAGCACAGATCGAAAAAACAACTTCAACATATGATAAAGAACAGCTCCAGAAACGTCTTGCAAAACTTGCAGGCGGAGTTGCTGTAATTAATGTAGGGGCAACTACAGAAACAGAAATGAAAGAAAAGAAGTTCCGCGTAGAAGATACAATTGCTGCTACAAAGGCTGCTCTCGAAGAAGGTATCGTTTCTGGTGGTGGACTTGCACTTATCGAAGCAACAAAAGCTCTCGAAAATATTCCTGCTGATCTTTCTGAAGATGAAAAGGTTGGTTACAAAATCGTTAAACGCGCTCTCGAAGAACCTATCCGTCAGATTGCTGACAACGCTGGTGTTGACGGAGCCGTTATTGCTGACAAAGCTAAGAAAGAAAAGAAAGGTGTTGGTTACAACGCTTATACTGGTGAATGGGTTAACATGATGGAAGCTGGTATCATCGATCCAGCTAAGGTTACTTGTTCAGCTCTCATGAATGCAGCTTCAATTGCAGCTACAATGCTTACAACAGAATGTGCAATCACAGACATCCCTGAACCAAAAGCACCAGCTGCTCCAGCTCCTGACATGGGTGGAATGTACTAAAACAACGGACGCATTTGCGCCGTGTTTTAGGTTATGCACACGACAGGAGCTTTGCTCCTGCGTGGCAAACCAATTTCAAGACCGACAGTCAGCTTCGCTGACTGCGCTTTAAATCGTAGGAGATGTAAAATGAGTATTTCACCGGCAATGGGAAGCCTAATAACACTGTTCCTCACTTTATTTGTTATTTTCCCGATGATCGGATTTCTGGTTGCAGGTCTTATTATTAGTATTGTAAAAAGAAAAAAAGCAGGAATTATTGTATTTTCTGTTTTGAACGGACTTCTTTATTTAGCTGTACAGGTGACAGCTATTATTATTATAATAATTGGAGCAATGTCTTAATTATTTAGAAAAGGAAAACATATTAATTGTTTTCCTTTTTTTTATCTTAAAATTCCATTCCCTAAATTCCCTTTAAACAACCTCATCTTTCCACTATAATGTAATCATGGCTATTACATTAAACAACTCACAGATTAAACTTAGAATCGAAACTCCTGGAGAAAAATACCGCGGAAGCCGCTTTGACTGGAACGGTACAATTACTCAAATCTGGTATAAAGGCAAGAAAATGCTTGCCGGCGAAAAAATGTTGTTCCACAGAAATGACAGAATCTATGGTCGTGGACTTCATAACGAATTTGGAATCAAAAACTGCATCGGTTACGATGATATTCCTGTTGGGGAAGATTTTCCTAAAATCGGAACCGGCTGGTTGAAGAAAGATGAAAAACCTTACTTCTTCTTTACTCAGTACAAGCTGGATGTTCTTGATTTTAGCTGGCAGAAAGTTTCTGAAACAAAAGCTGTTTTCATGTGCGATTCAGGTATTCGTAACGGGTACGGCTATCGCTACACAAAGACAATCGAAATCATAGACAATACTTTCACTGTTTCTTACAACCTTGAAAATGTTGGTGAAAAAAAGATTTCTACAACTGAATATATCCACAACTTTCTTTTGCCTTCCGGTAAAAACATTGGTCCTCATCTTGAACTTTCCTTTAACTGGGAATATGACAAAGCTTCTCTTACAGAAAATGTTAAGACAGAAAATCTTATCGAATTTACTTCAAAGGGAATTAAATTTGAAAAGACTCCTGATGTGGAATACTTTTTGGGCAGTGTTTTTGAAGCACGTAAAGACAAGAAATTTTCTGAAAACGGCTCCTGGTGTGTTTCTGACAGTCAGAATGGGGTAGTAATGAGTGAAAGCGTTGACTTTGTTCCTTACCACACTGATGTCTGGGGACACAAGCAGTCGTTAAGTCCAGAGCTTTTCAAGTGGCTTGATGTGGAACCAGGAAGCTGCGCTAACTGGAATCGTACTTACAAATTTGAAAACTAATGGAACTGTGGCAATTGGAACGGACATTTTAAAAATTGCCACAGGTTGACCAATCAATATAAATAGAATAAAATTCACTTTAAATATGAAATTTGGTTTTCAATCTTCTAAATATGATAATTTGACTCTCGAACGGGAAATCCAGTTTGCGGATAACAATAAGGTCGATTTTTTTGATGTTTTCTTTGATGATTTCGTTCCTGCCGATATTGTGAATGTTCAGCTTCCTGAAGTTTTTACAGTTCATCTTCCACAGGGATTTGCAACGCGTGCAAAAGAATATCAAAAACCATATTTTGATTTCATCAATAAAAATAAACCTGCTACTGTTACAGTTCATTTTGCTGAGTTAACTATGGATTCTCTTGAATATATTTGTTCTCAGATTAATAGTGGAATTATTTGTATTGAAAATAGTATTCCTGACCGTAATGAATTTTCCGGCTTATCATATATTGATTTTATGGTTGAAGCTAACGCTTTTGCATTAGAAAAGGGAATTAAAATAGCTAGCACTTTTGACTGTGGTCACACAAAGCTTTGTGGCTATGATGCCGTTGAATATGCAAAGCAAATTCTTGAAAAGGGAATAGATGTTTATACTATTCATCTTCATGATAACGATGGCACTGGAGATCAGCATCGCCCTGCAGGTTCTTTGTATAACGGAATAAATTTTGGTGAAATTATTAATATTTTTAATAAAATGAACCATGATGTTTACGGTGTAATTGAACATTGGAACAATAATTATAACGCATTGGAATATCTGCGTAATCTTCAGAACTAAATAAGGGTGGGATTATGTCCGAAGAAAAAACTCTTGGTACATTTGACAGATTAGTCTCATCCATTTCTGATTCAGAAAGAAAAATTCTTCTTGATAAAATGCATTCTCTTGCAGGAGACCCAACAACACAGGAACTCCATTCTGAGAATAAAGAAGATAATGCAGAAATGATTTCTCTCGAGGATAAATTAAAAGAGGAATCTATTTTTTACAGATTTTTTCTGTGGCTTCGTTCTATTTTTACAAATACTTCAAAAGAAAATGTTTATAACCAGGATCAGATTCAGGCTTTATTCAGAAAAGTTGATCATTCTTTTCCAGGTCTCATTGATTATAAAAACGGATATCTTTTAAGCATCTTCTATCAAAAATTAGGAGAATTAAAATTAGCCATTGAGTTTTTTAGACCATATCTGGAACTGGCTTATGAAAATCCTGGTGCCTTTTATGTTTTCTTAGGCTCCCTTATTTGTCCAGAAGTAACGATGGAAATGAATGCTCAGGTAGATCCATATTCACTTCCTTTATCAAGAGAAGTAACAGGAGAACTTCGATCTTCCTTTCTTCGAAAAATGGAAGAGATACTTAAAAGTATTCCATCTAATAAACGCTCGTATATGTATTCCTGTGTAACTTCGATTGAATGGTTCTACCAGTTGTCGAAGCTTCCTTTTGACAGATTTAAAAATTCTTTTGCTCAGGGAATTGTTGATTCTTACTGCTGTAAATTTGAAGTATGTTCAAGTGAACTTTCAAGCTTTGCAAGAATTTTATGCAATGGTAGTGGGGTTCCTGAAGAGGCAATTACATCTTTGTATCTTTTCTCTAAAAACAGCTTTGTTCCTATTGATTCTGAAGCCACTGATGATGATGGTAGAATGAAAGAATATATGAATAAAGCTGCAGCCAATATATCAATGATTCATATGTTTGTAAAAACAGTTCCAATGCGTCAGGTATGTCGTATTGCATTTAATAATATTCAGTGGTCTCCAGAAAATTTTAAAGGTGCTGAAGACTGGTTTGTAAGATATAAGGAACAATGGAAAAAATTGTTTGAACAGAAATGGGAATCATGGCTTCGTGATAAAAAGAAGGCAATGATAAATTCTCAGATGGCAAGAATGTTCCAGCTTGAAGATTTTCCAATGCTGCCTCACAGACCTTGGGCTTCTATGTGGGAAGGAATCCCTTTCCACTTTGAATATACAACTGGATTTATTTTCTGGTTTATGGACAAAAAATATCCGGAAGCAATTCAGCCTCTTAAATTACTTTTACTTGAAGGTGTATTTGATAATAAAGATAACCGTCAGGAATTTGCTAATACTTTAAATGAGATTATGCAGGTAAGTAATGATATTCAGCAGTTTAATGATGATCTGTCTGGTATGGGGCAGGTAGGACTTGTATTTGATAAAATTGCTGCAAATCATTTGCGCACTTTACAGGCTCAGTCAAAGATTGAATCTACAATGCTTAATGTTGAGGCTACAAGTCAGAATATTAAAAAAAGCTTCTGTGCTGATTGCCGATCAATTACTAAAATTGTTGATGGTGCCTTGGGTGATAAGAATGATACTCGTTATGATGGAGTATCAAATATTAATACATTGAAAGGTTTCGGAAATGATACTTTCAAGGTTGCTTTGAAAAAATCCAGAGATTTATTCTCTGCTGCTCTTGATATGATTAAAGAACTTGAACCAATCGATTTACCAGGGAATAAATAAAAAAATAAATTTATAAAGGATAAAAATTATGGCAGATGTTAAAACTGAATTTAGAAAAATTGTTGCGGATGCGCTTAATGCATTTATTAAAGAAAAAGATCCTAACTCTAGCGAAGTTGCAGCTGATTCTCTTTCAGTTCAGAATCCACCAAACCCAGAAATGGGTGATCTGGGAATCCCGATGTTTGTTTATGCAAAGGCACTGCGCATGGGGCCTCCACAGATTTCAGCAGAAGTTGTAAAGAAAATCACAGATACTTCAATTGGAGAAATTATTGCAGTAGGTCCTTATGTAAATATTAAATTGAATAAAGCTGACGAAGGATTTTCAATTCTTACAAAAATTTCTCAGCAGAAAGAAAATTACGGAAGCCTTAATGCTGAAGGTAAAAAGCCGCTTGAAGGCCGTCGCGTAATGGTAGAGTTTTCTTCACCAAATACAAATAAACCACTTCACCTTGGTCATCTTAGAAACGATGCTCTCGGTGAATCAGTAAGCCGCATTCTTAAAGCTGCCGGTGCTGAAGTTTACAAAGTAGACCTTATCAATAACCGTGGTGTTCATATTTGTAAATCAATGCTTGCTTACAAACTGTTCCACGAAGAAAAAGGTGATACACCAGAAAAGCTTGGAATCAAAGGCGACCACTTTGTAGGTCAGTGCTATGTTGAATTTGACAAATGGTCAAAGGAACATCCGGAAGCTCAGGAGCAGGCAGAAGAAATGCTTGTAAAATGGGAAGCTGGCGATCCAGAAATCCGTAAGCTTTGGGAAATGATGAACGAATGGACACTTAATGGTGTTAAGGCAACTTATGACCGCACTGGTGTTTCATTTGATAAATACTATCTTGAAAGTGATACATACCTTAAAGGTAAAGACGAAATTCTTAAAGGTCTTGAAAAAGGTGTATTCTTTAAAGCAGATGACGGCTCTGTAAGAATTGATGTTACAGATGTTGTCGGTAAGGGAAAAGACGAAGACAATCACGAAAAAGTTCTTCTTCGTAAAGACGGAACTTCGGTATACATTACACAGGATATCGGAACTGCAATCAGCCGTCACGATGACTGGGCATTCAATCAGCTTGTATACGTTGTTGCTTCTGAACAGAATTATCACTTTAAGATTCTTTTCCACATCCTTAAAAAGCTTGGCTTTGACTGGGCAGAAAAATTGTTCCACTTAAGTTACGGACTTGTAAACCTTCCTTCAGGAAGAATGAAAAGCCGAGAAGGAACAATTGTTGATGCAGATGATCTTATTGATTCTCTTCGCGATGATGCACTTGCTGCAATTAAAGAACGTGGTCGTGATGAAGAAGTAGGGGATGCAAATGAGGTTGCAGAAAAAGTAGCCCTTGCTGCATTGCACTATTATCTTTTGCAGGCAACTCCAATTAAAGACATGCTTTTTAATCCTGCTGAAAGCCTTTCATTCAATGGGGATACAGGTCCATACCTTCAGTACATGGGTGCCCGCATTTCTTCAATTCTTGCAAAAGCAAAAGAAGCTGGCGTTAAAGTGAACTCAGATAAAGAATCTGTTTCACTTCTTACAGCTCCAGAAGAATGGGAATTGATCCGTGCCCTTGGTAACTTCCCTGAAGTAATTGCTAAAGCTGCAGAAAATCTTGATCCAAGCGGGGTGTGTTCATATCTTTATGACACTTCCAAACTTTTCAGCAAGTTCTATCAGCAGTGTTCAATTCTTAACTGTGAAGATGAAAAGCTTAAAGGTGCAAGATTGTACCTTGCAGAGTGTACACTTGTTGTATTGAAAAGAGCAATGGATCTTGTATTGGTTCAGTTTCTGGAGAAAATGTAGAACGCTTGTTCCTTGCTTGTAAGCTGTATATAAAAGACGCATGGGTAACCTGCGTCTTTTTTCATAAATGAAATCGTGTTATAATTATAGTATGTATATTATTCCAGATTTCAATAAACGCATTAAATTATTTTTCTATATACCTTTATGTTTTATTTTAACCGGAGTTTCCTGCAAGAAAGTTCCTTATATGACACTTGATGAGATCGAAGCAAAAATCAATCTCAGCAGTGATGAAATGATCAAAAATACAGTTTCAAAACCTTACGATGGTTCTGAGTTTGTTGATGGTCGTGTAGGCGGGGAATGGAATACAACCCTTGATTCGGATCCAAAAACTTTTAATCATTTAATTGCAGAGCGTGATGGAACTTCAAATTCCATCATTGAGATGACTACTGACTGGCTTGCAGACTATGACAGTTTTTCAAGAAAGTGGAAGAGCCGTGCCTGCAGTTTTGAAATTGAAGTAGATGAAGAGAAAGAAACTCTTACAGTTCACTGGACTATCAATGAAAATGCAGTATGGAGCTGGTTCGGTAAAGAAGAAACTGTACCGGTTACTTCTGATGACATTGTATGGTGGTATGATAATGTTGCTGGTAATCCTGACTTTCAGAGCTCTGCATATAACAGCCAGTTTGTTATAATGCCTGATGGACGGGAAGAAAGAATCAAGGCTGTCAAAATTGATGACAAGCATTTTGATTTTGTTTTTCCAAGAATTGTAGCTGATCCTATTCTTTCCTCGAATATGACTTTCTATCCATGCTGGCTTTACAAAGAAGCATTCGAAAAAAATGGAACGGAAGGAGTAAAAAATCTTTTCAGTGTAAACATTGATCCTAAAACTATTCCTTCAATGGGACATTATTACATTACTGAATACAGCCCAAGTCAGCGTCTTGTATTTACAAGAAATGATAAATACTGGAATAAAGATTCCAAGGGTAACAGTATTCCTTATCCTCAACAGACTGTTTATCAGATTGTAAGTGATCACAATACAAGTTATCTTCTTTTCAAACAGGGAAAGCTTGAAACTTATTCACCACAGCCTGAAAACTTAAGTGATGTAATTAACGGACAGGAGAAAAACTATACAGTATTTAATGCAGATGGATCTCTTGGTGCTATGTTATGGAGTTTTAACCAGAATCCCAAAAATAAAAACGAAAAGTATTATAAGTGGTTTACTAAAAAAGAATTCCGTCAGGCAATGAGCTGTCTTTTAAATCGTGACAGAATTATCAATCAGACATACAGAGGACTTGCTGCTCCAAAATATGATTTTTTCCCTGATGCAAATCCCTATTATAATAAAGATATTGAACTTAAATACAAGTTTGATAAAGAACATGCAGTTTCACTTTTAGCTTCTATAGGAATCAAACAGGATAAAGACGGTGTCATGCGTGATTGGAATAATGATCCTGTTGAATTTGATCTTGCTATTGCAGTTACAAGTCCTGTAACAAGTGATATGGCCCAGATTATTTATGATGAATGTAAGTCTGTTGGTATTAAGGTAAATGTACGACAAACTGATTTTCAAAAGCTTGTAGAACAGTTAACTGCTACTTATGACTGGCAGTCAATCATAATCGGACTTGGATCAAATTTCTTTCCAACGCAGGGAAGCAATGTGTGGCCAAGTGCCGGAAACTTACATTTATGGTATCCACTTCAGAAAGAGCCTGCTACTGATTGGGAAGCTCGTATAGATTATCTATACAATGAAGCTTCGTATACTATTGATCATGACAAGGCAAAAGTAATGTGGGATGAATACCAGCAGATTCTTCTTGAACAGTGTCCTGTAATTTATCTTGTTCGTCCACGTTCATTTGTTGCAATCAGCAACAGATGGAATTTTTCAAATTTCTATTTTGACAATAAGAACGGTGCAATGACAGAACGACTGTTCTTGAAAGATTAATAATTGATTATTACTCCGGGAGAAAATATGTTTCAGAAATTCAAACAGAAGGCACCTCTTTTATATTTCATCCTTTCAAGAATCGTAACAATGATTTTTTTACTTTTCTTTTTAGGGTTTGCGTTGTTCGGTTTAATGGAGCTTGCACCTGGTGATATTGTTGATCAGATGATGACTCAACAGCTGATGGCAAGCGCACAGAGTGGTCCTAATTCATCTGGAGCTACATCTGGTAAAGAAAATAATTTTGACGAAGAGCTTCTTGCTAAAACCCGTGAAGAGCTTGGACTGGATAAACCTTTTTATGTTCAATACTTCAAATGGTTAAAAAGGGTAATCGTTAACCATGATCTTGGTGTAAGTCTTATTTCTAGAGCGCCTGTTAGTTTTTTACTAAAATCCAGAATTATGAATACTATTGTTCTCAACTTGATTTCACTAGTGTTCATTACAATTTTTTCGTTTATACTTGGTGTTTATTTTTCAAGCAAGGCTGGTACCAAGCTTGATGTAGGTGTAACATTTTTTGCATTGTTCTTTCATGCATTTCCAGGAATTCTTCTTTTGATTCTTATGCAGCTTGCAGCATCAATTACTGGTCTTTTTCCTGTAACGGCATACCCGGATTTTCCTGCAAGTGCCGCCCCTGTAAAATTTACCTTCAGTTATATACATCACATATTTTTACCATTGTTCTGTTCTTTCCTTGGAGGTGTAGGTGGTACAATGAGAACAATCCGTGCCACAATGCTTGACCAGATGGGTATGCCTTACATATTTGCACTTCGCGCCCGAGGAATTTCTGAACGCCGTGTTTATCTTAATCATGCATTCAGAAATACTTTAAATCCTTACATTACTGGTAGTGCAAATCTTCTTGCTTCATTATTTGGTGGTTCACTTATCATGGAGATTATTTTTGCATATCCTGGTGTTGGTCGCCTTACTTACGAAGCAGTTTTGCAGCAGGATATAAATCTTGTTTTAGCAAACAGTATGTTCCTTTCTGCTTTAGTTCTTGCCGGTATGGTTATCTCTGATATTCTTCTTGCATTTGTAGATCCTCGAATCCGTTATGGTGCAGATAAGTAGGAGGAATGATTAATGAAAAACGAATTGAATTATATTAAAAGAAAACCTGTAGCTTTTACTTCACTTATTGTTCTGATTGTATTATATACATTCATGGTTTTTGCAGAATTCCTTTCTCCTTATACTCCTACAAAAACTTTTGAAGAAAATTCATTTCATCCTGCAAATATTAAAATTACTTCTCATGGATTAAAAGTTCAGGAAGCTCGTGTCTTAAATCGTGTTACTTGGGAATATGCATATGTAAAGGGAATGACTCATGACCTTAAATTTTTCGTTCATGGTGAAAAATATAAATTCCTTGGCGTATTTGAAAGCGATATTCATTTTATGGGAACTGTTCCAGATGAAAATGGAAAAGCTTATCCGGCATATTTATTTGGTGCAGATAATCTTGGTCGTGATATGCTTAGCCGCATGATTTATGGAAGCCGTATTTCGTTAACTATTGGTTTTGTTGCTACTGCGGTTTCACTTTTACTTGCAATTATTCTTGGCGGTCTTGCAGGTTACTTTGGAGGAAAGACTGACTGGATAATTATGCGTGGAGCAGAATTTTTTATGCTGATTCCAGGCCTTTATCTCATTTTATTCCTTCGTTCAATTCTTAACTCAAAGATGGATAGTGGAACTGCCTACATGATTATTACAATGATCCTTGCACTTGTTGGATGGCCAGGAACAGCGCGAACACTTCGCGGTATGATTCATTCAATCAAGCGTGAAGAATATGTAATGAATGCACAGCTAGAAGGAATCCCTTCACTTGTGATTATTTTCAAATACATTATGCCTCAGATAACAAGTCTTTTGATTGTAAGTACCACATTGAGCATTCCAGGATTTATTATGAGTGAGACTACTCTCTCTTATATCGGTCTTGGTATTGCCGATCCTGCGGTAAGCTGGGGATCCATGATTAACAGGGAAATTTCTACTTTAAGCAATCTTTCAAGATATCCTTGGCTGTTGATTCCTGTATTTCTTCTTTTGATTGTTACATTGGCATTTAATTTTCTTGGTGATGCACTTCGTGATTATTATGATCCCTATCATGCTGTGTTTCCAAGCTTTAAGTGCTGGTTTAAGAGAAATAAAAAAAACGACGAAAATTCCTTTTCGAAAAAAATTGAAAAAGCAAAGCCTGTTAATGAAGATGTTTTACTCTCTTTACAAAATGTGGTGGTAGATTTTATTGTTCAATCAACTGATGGCGATAAAACAGTTCACGCTGTAAGAGGAATTTCTTATGATCTTAAGAGGGGAGAAATACTTGGTATTGTTGGAGAATCAGGCTCTGGTAAATCTGTAAGTACTACTGCAATTCCTGGACTCCTTCCAAAGAATGCAGTGTTCTTAGGACACATAATTTTCGATGGTATTGATCTTTCAGAACTTTCTCAGAAACAGCTTCGTGAATATCGTGGTAAAAAGATTGGTTTAATATTTCAGGAACCTGGACGATCCTTTGATCCACTGCAAAATATTGGAAATGTTTTCCATGAAGTTTTCCAGAATTTAACTCCTGATATTACAAAAGAAGAATCTGATTTGAAAGCAGAAAAGCTTTTAAAAGAAGTTGGCTTACCTGATCCAAAAAAACGTCTTCAGAATTTTCCTCATCAGTTTTCTGGTGGACAGCTTCAGAGAATAGGAATTGCTTTGGCACTTGCTCAAGGCTGTTCACTTTTAATTGCTGACGAGCCAACTACTGCTCTTGATGTAACAATTTCAATGCAGATTGTAGGTCTTTTGTCAGAGCTTAGAAAAACTAGAAATCTTTCGATACTTTTTATTAGTCATGATATCGATCTTGTTGCAAATATTTCTGACAGAATTGTTGTCATGCATAATGGCATTATAGAAGAACAGGGAGAAGCCAAAGAGGTTCTTGAAAACCCAAAAGCAGAATATACAAAACATCTTCTTTCAACACGTCCTCAATTTGGACAGCATTACACAATACAGAGAGCAGGGGAATCGAAATGAGTAGTTCAGAAAAATTGATTGAAGTAAAAGATCTTTGCAAAAGCTTTGACCTTTTCTCTGGTGCTTTTGCAAGAAAAGATAAAAATGTATTTGCTGTAAATACTGTTACTTTTTCAATTAATCGTGGTGAGACTTATGGTATTGTAGGTGAATCTGGTTGTGGAAAAACAACAACTGCCAGAATGCTTATTAAAATGTATAAAGCAACCAGCGGGTCAATTCTTTATTATAACAATGATGGAACTGTTACAGATATTTCCAGACTGAATAATAAACAGACAAAAATTTATCAGGAAACTGTCAAATATATATTTCAGGATCCTGCAAAGTCCTTGAATCCAAGAATGAATGTTTTGACAGTTATAACTGATGGTTTAAAATATTCTTCAAAAAAATTATCGAAGGAACAGATTCTCCAATGTGCAAAAAAGGCAATTGTTGATGTAGGACTTAGAGAAGAAGATTTGTATAAAAGACCTGCAGAATTTTCTGGTGGACAGAGACAGCGTATTTCAATTGCCCGTGGACTTGTACTTGATCCTGAGCTTTTAATATGTGATGAAATTGTTTCCGCACTTGATGTTTCAATTCAGGCACAGGTTTTGAATTTACTTTCTGATTTGAAAAAAAATCGTAACTTAAGTTTTCTTTTTATTACTCATGATCTTCGTGTTGCCTGCTTCTTTTGTGATAAAATCGGAGTAATGTATCGAGGTGTTCTTGTAGAAGAAGGCCCGGCTGCCACTTTGTATAAAGATGCCAGACATCCATATACAAAGTTATTATTTGAAGCTGCCTCTGGAATGAAATCCTTAAAGTCAATTGAAGTAAAGACAACATTGGAAAAAGAAAATGGTTGTCCATTTGCACATCGCTGTCCTAAGGCCTGCGATAAATGCTTTGAAGCAAGTCCTTCCCTTGATGAACGAAGTAAAGGACATAAAGTTCGATGCTGGTTTGATCAGGATAATTAAGAAAAGTTGATTTCTTACTTTGACTTTTTAAGTGAAAAGGAATAATATATTTGTATGGCAGACAATAAACAAGAAATTAAATCTACATCATTTGACGAACTAGTTAAAATCTTTACAGATATTAATGACGAAAAATTCATGAAGGATTTTATGGAATGCCTTTTTACTCCAGCAGAGCGTGAAGATTTTGCAAATCGCTGGACTCTTGTTAAAGAAATTGATAAAGGTACTACACAAAGGGAGATTGCAAAAAATTTTAATATGTCGTTGTGTAAAATTACCCGAGGATCCAAAGAGCTTAGCAAAGAAGATAGTGCTTTTAGAAAAGTTCTTGAAATGTATAAAATAAATAAGTTTTAAAAAAAGACTGTCTTTTTTTTGAAGACAGTCTTTTTTATGGTTGGTTTACTTTAATTTTTCAGTATTTCTGCAATAGCAGGATGTTTCCAGTTGATTGCAGTCTGGTATGGTGTTTCACCTGCTAGGTTGACTGCGTCTTTATCAAGATTGAACTTCAACAGACGTTTAACTGTTTCAATATCAGCATATCTTGCTGCATAATGAAGAATTGTATTTCCTTTTATATCACTCTTAGCTGCAGAATATTTAATGATATAACCAAGCATTTCGTTGTTTTTTTCTTTGAATGCAAGTGTTAGAACTGTATCACCTCTGTTATTTATTTCTGCAAAAGGTGATGCGCCGTTTTCTAATAATGTATTTGCAGCATCTGTTTCATTATTAATCACAGCAAGAGCAAGAGGAGTGTAGCCAGATGAATTTCTTGTATCAAATGGATACCCTTTCTTTATTAATGTTGTAAGAATTTTTGATCCTGATTTTGCAGAAACTGCAATATGGATTGGTGTGTTTCCATCTGAGTCTGTAAGATTTACATCATCTCCTAATACTGCGTTCATAATTTCACTATTTTTTTTGAATGCAATCGAAAGAGGTGTTGTACCTTCCTTATCACGGCTTACAGGATTACTCTTTGAACTTAATATTTTAATAATCTGAAGATTCTCAGTTTCTACTGCTTCATGGAATGGAGTTCTACCATTCATATCCTGAATCTGTGGATTTGCTCCATAATTAAGAAGAAGTGTTACCATAGAACTCTGTCCACCTTTGATTCCGTCAACCAAAGCTGTCCGTCCCTGACTGTCATAAATATTAGGACTTGCCCCATTAGAAAGAAGAAGTTCAGCCATTTTGTAATTACCTTCAATTGCAGCTTCAGCCAAAGGTGTTTTACCGGCAATGTTTGGTCGATCTGGATCTAATCCTGAATTGATTAATTCAGCTGCTGCCTTGAGTGAATTCCATCTTACAGCGTTATGTAATGGTGAAGAACCAAGATTATCTCTGGCATTGATATCTGCACCTTTTGAAATCAAAGCTTTAATAATTTCTGTATCGTCACTTTTAGCAGCACTGAATAATGGAGTCTGGCCGTTAGCATTTCTTGCATTTATAACGGCACCTTTTTGAACAAGATATTCTACAGAATCAAGAAGATTCCATTCTGAACAATAGTGTAATGCTGTGTTTCCGCTACCATCTGTTGCTTTGATTGTGTTTGAATTTATAAGCCAGTTGTTCTTTGATGTTGTAAGAGCAAGTTTTAATGGTGATACATTCTGTGTGTTAGCAGAAAAAATGTTTGCATCTTTTTCAAGAAGAAGAACACCAATTTCTTTTTTATTTTCCTTAACCGCAAAATATAATGCAGAATTTCCATCACGGTTTCTTGCATTGATGTTGCTGCCTAAAGCAATAAGGTATTTGATTTTTTCAATATCAGCATTTTTCTGAATTGCAATAAGAAGAGGAGTGTTTCCTTCTGAGTCTACGGAATTAATATTTGACGAATTGATCATTGCTTCAAATAATCCGTCATTTGACATAAGCACTCTTGTAAACGGAGTAATATGATTTGAATCCTCAGCATGAATATCTGCTCCATGATTTACAAAGAATTCAAGTTGATTTTTCAGATTATGTTCAATTGATGTTGCAAGGGCTGTATTACCTTTTTTGTTTCTTATGTTTACATCAGCGCCGGCTTCAAATAAGATTTCGAGAATATCTGTATTCATATTTATCATAGCCGCTGTGTGAAGAATTGTATCACCATACATATCCTTGTGATTTACATCAGCTTTGTATTCAATTAAGAGTTTATATATCTCCAGCCGTGCCTGTTCTGGGATAATGAGAAGGAGAGGTGTTTTACACAAACTGTCCTGAGAGTTGACATTTGCTCTTGCCTCGAGAAGATCTCTAACTGCTTCAACATTTCCGTATCTACAAGCTTCATGCAATGGAGTTGAACCATTAAGGTCCTGTGCTTCAAGATCGGCTTCGTTATCAAGAAGGAATTTTACAATTCCGTTATGCTTTCTGGAAATTGCGATGTGAAGTGGAGTCTGCCCATCTTCCATTGTAAGAGAATAATTTCTTGAAAGAACTGCATCTTCAAAATAACTTGTTTTACCGCCAATCTCTCTTGCACCGGCAATTAAAAGATCGTTTGCCATTCTTGCGTTAATTACATCTGTTGGATCAGAAAGGGCAATTGAAAGCGGAGTAATATTATTATTATCAGATACATCTACATCAATTTCTTTTTTCAAGGCATATGATAAAGCCTTTTCATTTTTTGCTTTTACAAAATAATGAATTATTGTTTCACCATTATCATCTTTAAGATTTACTGTATATTCATTAATGAGAATATCATAATAAACTTCATTTTTGTTAAGAGCTTTTTCAATTGCGGAAATTCCTTCTGCATCTTGAACAAAAATATCTGCCTTTGCCTGAGTTAATGCTCTTGCACTTTCAAAACAATCATTATCAATTGCAACCATAAGTGGAGTCTGGCTTTCATAGTTTTTGATTTCTTTGTTTGCACCTTTAATAATAAGGAATGTTACAAGGTCTTCATCATTCATTAATGCAGCTGCATGGAGAACTGTGTTTCCTTCTTCATCCTGTTCATTAATATCTGATTTTGTTAAAAAGAAACTTTTTGCTTCATCTATTTTTCCCTGCTTGATTAAAGCCTGAATAGATGTTTTTTCTGCTTTTGTTGTGCTGCAGCCAGCCAGCAAAAGAATAATTGCACTGAAAAAAACAAATCCAAGTTTTTTCATGATACCTCCCAGAATTAAAAAAATAAATATTTTAACCTTCTGATTATCGGATTTTTTCATTTCCCATTTAAGTATAATTTTCTTCTATAGAAATAAATCTCTATTTTTATAATTTTTTTTAACTTTTTAGCCGATATATAGTTTACAAAAACTTTCTGGAGACTATCGAGATGGGAAATAATAATAAGAACACTGAAACTTATGAAATTGCATTGAGTCAGGATGAAGTAGATAAACTTTTAAAAACTGCAACTTCACAGCCTGTAAAAAAAACTTTACCTAAAGAAACAGATACCAAAATCAAGGCATTAAAAGAAAAAACTAAAGCAGTAGCAAAGAAAATGAAAAATTCACAAATGAAAACTGCGTCGAAGAAAGCAGCTGTAAAAAAAACAACAACTAAAAAAGCTGTAACAACAAAAAAGTCTGCTGCCAAAAAAACTGTAAACAAAATGTCTGTTTACTTTGAAGGTAAATGCTACGGAACAGGTACAGTCGTAACTAAAAATGGAAAGAAAATTATTGAGCTTCTTTCGATTAGAAAGAAATAATTTTAGTCACCATAAGGGCAATAAAAAAGCGCATCTATTTTTTGAAG
>SAMEA3663175__coassemble_62_pt1 | contig 30821 bp, 29 predicted proteins | sample SAMEA3663175__metabat2_low_PE_006 | metagenome-assembled genome bin SAMEA3663175 (sample SAMEA3663175) | pig gut metagenome | biome: pig gut; feature: pig-associated habitat; material: faeces | place: Denmark | collected 2012
ATGCAAAAAATGGAATAAAGTCTGGCGATAAAATCAGACTTAATTTTTAATTATTTTCAAGCTTTGCCAGTTCTGTCTGAGCGATTTTATCATCAGGATCAAATTCCAAAACTGTTGTAAAATATTTCTGTGCTTCTGCAATGTTTCCTTCACGGAGAGCAACATAACCAAGATTAGAAATAATTTTAGTACTTTCAGGTTCAATTGAAAGTGCTTTCAAAAGTGATTTTTTAGCTTCACCGAAGTTGTTGGTCTCAAGGTAGCAGATTGCCATTTCATTGAAGGTATCAGAGTTTGTATCTCCTCCAAATTCAAGAGATTTTGCAAATGCTGCAATGCTATCTTCGTAACGACCAATACGACGTAAACCCCATCCCAGCATGAACCAGGCATTCCAAACCTTTGGATTGTTTTGAAGGAACATGCGGATCTGTTCAAGACCTTTTTCTTCTTCACCCTTTGAAATCAAATCATAGGCAGCCTTGAATCTTGCATCATCCATATTCTGATTTTTTATGTTGTAAATGATTTCCTGTGCGCGTTCCTTTTTATATACACCGTTGTCGCCCAGGTCTTCATCTTTTATGTCACAAGTTAATGCCAGATAAGTTTCAAATGCATCTTTTGCACCATTATAATCTTTCTGTTTAAGGTAGTAGAATCCAGCATTGAAGAAAGCATCAGGCATTGCAGGTTCTGCAGCCATTGCTTCTTTATAATAATTCAATGCTTCATCATCATAGGCATCGGCATCTTCTGTTAAGCCAGACTGACGGTAACTGTCAGCTCGCTGGTCAAAGAAAACCGCCATATTGAGGGTAATTGCCTTGTCTTCTGGATCAAGGCCTTGAAGAGCCATAAAGATTTCTTCTGCGATTTCAAAATCTTCATTTTTTACTTTGAGAATTGCAGCTTCTGAAAGTTCCTTTTTAATGTTAGGACGGGCCTTTGTAATAATTGATCTGTAGTACTGAGTGTGCTGGTTATGTTTATCATATGCAAGGACAGTAAGAATTCCTGCAAGAATCTGTTCTTGAGTAAGTTCTTCAGGATTAAACTGGCCTGGAGCGTCTGAGTCTTTTTTCTGAACCGGCAAAGGAATTGTAACATCAATTGGGAAAGATTCCTTTGATAGTTCGAAGCCTTCTGGCAAATTGATAAAATAAACTGATTCAAGAGGACTGTTTGCTTTCATAGATATTCCTGTATTGTGAAAAATTAATATATGAGTAATTTACAAATTTAAAGTGAATTTTGCAAGAATGTTCAGGCTTGAACAGTTTCTTCTTTTGGTTCAACTTCTGTTTCTTGTGCTGAAACTTCGCTGGAAACTGGCTGTGTAGCTGGCTCTGCAGGTGATGTGCCCTCTGTCTGAGAAGAGGCTTCAGGCTGTGAACCAGTATTTGAAGGAGTTGAACTTCCTGCTTCCTGTGCAGCTGGTTTCTGAGTGCTACTATTTTCCTGCTGCTGCTGAACAGTATTAAGGATTGTTTTTCTCATTGATGTGAGGTAAGTATTAATTCTAATTCTGTATGAAGTAGGAACTGCAGCTTCATCAAACTGAAGACAAGCATAAATAATTTCAGGTCTACCTTCAACAGGGCTTGTTTTTACAACATGTCCTGCAAGCTGAATTATTTCATCAGGCTCATCAAAGTGAATGCGAAGAATTGTTTCCTTTCCTTGAATAAATTTTTCAATACCTAAAAGAATAACTTTGGCACCAGAGAAAGAAATATCACGAAGAATACAACGGCGTGGAACATTCTGGATGAAGATAATAGTTTCATCCCTTGTCATATTCATACGGCGTTTTGCATCATCAGTAATAATAATACGTTCATCTTTACGACGGATTGCATTGGAGTTTGCTTCAAGCATAGATCCAATCTTTTCAATCAAGTCATCAGGTGGACGCTGTGTAAATGTAAGTGTAATAACAGCCAGTTCTGTTGAATTCATATATGGACTGATATCTGTAATGCGTCCTGTTACAAAGAAACTGATTGGCTGGTCATGTTGCTGGATAAAATAAAAACGTAAAGATACTGGAGGTGGGTCCTTTTTTGCCATTGCTGCATAGGCGCCACCTTTAGTTCCTACAATAATTCTTGCTATCTGAAATGAAGTGGAATTTATGATACAAGGCCACTGAGCACCATTGCATTTTACATAAATTTGGCGAGGGTCAACAGCCAAAGTGCGTAATACTTCTTTTGTATATGTCACTTCTTTGTCGCGGTAAAAGTCATAGTAATTCTGTAACTGCTGGCTTGTAATAATTCCCATATATTTATTCTAAATTATCCTTGTATATTTGTCAAATTGTGTTTCTACTTTGATGTAAAGCAAAGAAATGCAGGTAAAATTGGATTTTTTGGATATTTTAGAACATTCCTTCTGTTAATATAGAGGCTTGTAGAAGAACCTCCATCAAACTGCATGGCGTTCCAGCATCCTAAATTCTGCAAAACAGACCCGCTTTGATTGAAGCTTAAGCCTATACTCTGGGATTTTACTTCACCTTCTGCAACAAGAATATAGAAAGTATTACCGTCTTTAGAAAGACCACAAGCTGTTCGTGAATCCTGATTGTCAATAAAATCAAGCTGACGGCCATCTTTTAAAATCTGCCAGAATCCACCCTGGATGGAAAGGATTGTTTCTTCTTTTTCTGGTTCAGGAATAAAACCCTGGCTCTGAACAATTTTTGCAGAATATGAATTTTCTGTCTTATAGATGGCTAAGGCACAATATTTGGGATTTGGAGCGGAATATTTAAGGTTGTATGTTTGAAGAATGCCTACAGGTACTCTAAATGAAATAGAGTTGCTTCTGTGTGCAAATGGTGTGGTGTTGATTACAATATCGTTGTTTTCTGCTAGTTTTGAGGCAGATATTGCTGGATAAAGTGGTCCGCTATGAGCTTGGGGAAAAGGATTGATTTTAAGGTTTGGGCTTTTAAGGTCAATCTTAACAGCATGACAGATTGCCTTTGGTTCTTCAATGAAGAAATCAAAGGTATCTGCATAACTGTTTAGTTTTAACCAGCTTGCTTCTACCTGTTCTGGTGTTTTGAAAGTATTTTCTTTTTCTATGCTAACAGTACTTACGCAGGATGAAAGGTATAAAACAAAGAAAACTGCAAAAACAAGGTAGAAGCGCTTTAACATTATTTAATGGAATCCTTTAAGATTAATGCATTCTTTTTAATAATGTCTGTTTTGCTGCCTTTGTAGATAAGGCCGAAAACTGTAATAGAATCATCTTTAACATCAGGAAGGAAAATTGCAGTTTTCTGATCCTGTTCGTAAGGCTCACCATTAAAAGGAATTGTTCCGGCCTTTACTTCTTCGTAGCTGTCAAGAATTGTTTTTACACAATCTTCATGAGGCTTGTAGTCTTTTGAAATTGCAAGAATTGCATTGTCATTTGAGTTTTTCAATGTGTTGACTGTAAGCTGCTGAATCTCAATTCTAATGCCCTTTGCTTCATCTGGTCTGTATCCGATACCACATTCAATTTCTGTTTCTTCATTTACAACAAAAATATCTTCCGGGCATGTAATATTCATAGGTCCGATAGAAATTGTTGTCTTATTGTCAGCTACTGTAATTGCAGCATTTTTTAAAGGTGCATGGCGAGGATAAACATCTTCTGGAATTGAAAGATATTCCTGCCATTCTTTTTCAGTTCCTGTATAGTTTGCAATTACGAAATCAGAAAGGAATTCAAAATCGTAGTTTACGCCATTAAGAATTGTTGATGTATCACGCATTGAAGTAAGATTGAAAATTCCATCTGGGAGTGGAAGAGCATAATTGAAAACGATGCCGTCTGCAAAAGGAATATTGTAAGCAGAAATGAGCCATGTGCGTCCAACATTATCTGTGTGTGTTGCCTTGTAAACAGGTTCGTTATACGAAGTGATGGTAATTTTTTCAGCACCGATATTTCGGGTAAGTACAAAGATTTTAGCAAGTGTATCCATCATAAGCTTTGGATTTTCGATATATTGCTGAACTGATACATTGTCAGGCTTTTTGAGATATGTCATGAGAAGACCCATCATCATACCTGCTTCCAGCTTACCATTGTTTTCAATTTTTAATGTTGATATTTCCTGAGGTGAATAGCAAACCCATTTTCCTTTGTTCGATAAACTTATTATGTTAGGGAAAGAAGGTGTGTACTTTGTATTGAGAAGCTCGTGTCCAGGATCTTTTACAGTAAAGCTTTCTTTTCCAGTAAAAAGATAATCTGCAGTAAGCTGCTGTACAAGGTTTTCTGTGTCCTTTCGATAAGCTTCATAACATTCATCTCTGACAGTTTCTAATGGCTGAGGCAAATCCATTTCAAAATCAAAAGTATGATAGAAACGTTCTGTCATAATATTGGGAATGTTATAATAACATTCTGCATGAAGTTCACCTTTGTTCTCTGCCACATTTTTTACTTCTGTAATTGGAAGGGCATAGTTAAGGTTTTCAGAGGAATTTTTCATTGCAACGATACCGATTACTTTACCCTGTGGTGTAACAAGTGGTCCGCCAGAGTTTCCTGGACTTGCTGCTGCTGAGAATCTGAGCCACTGCCATGCACCGTTTCTGTTTTCTGGTGTGGTACTTGTAAGAAGACCGTTTCTCATTACAATTCCTTCACCTTGTGCATTACCTACTGCAAATACTGAAGAATTTATTTTAGGATTTGATTCAATCTGAAGACCCTTTGAATTTTTTTTATCAAAGCCTTCTACATCAAAAACAACAAAGTCCCGGTCTCCTGCAAATTTAATTACATTACCGATTTTGTAAACTGCACCATCACTGGAACGAATAAAATATTTTGTTAACAGACTTGTATGAGGAATGTTAAGAACATGAGCAGCTGTATAAAAATGACCATCAGTTAAAAGAAATGCAGTTCCGATAGAATCATATTTATCCATACGGATATGGTATGGAAGTCTGTCTAAAGGAAGTTCTCTTTCATATGTAAGAGGGTCTTCCTGAAGTTTTTCTACAACGACTTCAAATACATTCTGCTGTAGTTTTTCAACAATTTTAGGTTTTAAAACTTCCTGTGCGAATAACGAAATTCCACAGAAAATAGAAACTAAAGCAGTCGCGAAAAGGGTAAAAGCTTTTTTCATTTGTTTCCTCTTTTTTTATATGTTTATTTATATTTAAAATATATAACAGATTTATAAAAAATGAAAAGAGTATTTGTTACAGGGTTTATAGGAAGAGAAATTTATTTATTGATAAAGCGCTGGGCAGGTGTTACAACCCACATTGCTTTTAATTCTTTGTCGCCTGTATTGATAATTACATGAGGGGCATTGGCACTAAATGATACGCTGTCACCTTCATTTAATTCATAAACAAAGTTTTCGTAGTGAAGTTCACACTTTCCGCTTAATACAAGCCCCATTTCCCGACCCATATGGCCATAAGAACCTTTGTGGGTTTTTTCGCCTGCAGGAATTGTAATAAAATATGCTTCGAGAGTGCTGTTTCCATCTGAGTCGTCTGGTTTTACAACTTCTTCAAACGAAATAGAATCCTCTGTAGATATACGGCGTTCATCTTTTCTGATTATCTGAACAGGATGCTTTCTGCGGTATTCTTCAAAAAGATATTCAAGATTTATGTCAAGAACATCGGCAAGGGCAAGAAGTGTATCAATTGCAGGGCTAACACGATTTCGTTCAATTTGAGAAACAAGACTTTCTGAAACACCAGCCTGGGTTGCTACAACCTTTAATGTGTAGCCCTTGCGTTCACGAACAGTTCTTAATTTTTCACCAAAGTGATATGGAACACGTTTGTCCTGTGACTCATTTTCCTGGGAGATATCTTCGTTTGGTAAATCATTTTGCGAAACTGTCATTATTCTGCTTCTCCTTTTCCTGTTCCATTACAAATTGGATAAAATAGTCTTCGATAGTTTTGTGTGGTCCTGGTAAATGCATTCTTTCTCGAACGCGGGCATTATCGCGTCGTACTGTATAAAGAGAATAGAAGTCGCGATAGTCCAAGCCAGCATCGGCTTTTATATGAACTCCAAGGAAGTTGGAAACTTCATCTCGTCCAATTGCTGGAATACCTTTTGTTCTAAGAATCTCTTTAAGCTGGAGAATCTGTTCATGTGAAATTCCGAACAGAAATTCTTCCATGGCCTGTGAAACACCGGCATCTCCAAGTTTAGCTTTCATGAAGGTTGTCCATTGGTCATCAAGCTGCATAGAGAGCATTAAAAGTTCACTTGTTCCCATCATTGTTCCGAAGGCTGGGGCAAGCTTACGACGTGCAGTCCAGATCTTTAAAAGTGTTGGTGCAATATCTGAAACATTCTGGTCTGTGCGATGTTCCCACAGAAGCAGAAGTCTCATTGCAAGTTCCTGCTTAAACTCTAAAGGAATTGCAGGGTCGTGCAAAAGATTTAAGTAAACATCTTCTGCAAGAAGTGAACACATTAAAGTGATTGTTTCCTGCTGAAGTTCCTGCCATACTGCGTCAGGCTGTTTAATACTTTTTGCAAATTTATATAGTGATGAAAATGTGTGAATTTTAGCAACAAGAAAGCCTTTTCCTAATGTGGCCTTTGATGGAAGCTGTAAAGTAATGTCTCCTTCTGGCTGGTGCTTAATAAGGGAATCAATTAATGACTGTGGAGTGCGTTCGCCGCCAGAAAGGTTGTGACGTTCAAGAAGAGATGGAAAGTTCGCAATACTTTCTGCCAGTTTCTGAAGGTCACGCATTCGTTCTTCAAATACTTCATATTTTACAGGATCCACAGTTTTAGCAACAGAAATAATGTGATCATACATTTCTTTCTGATGAGGCGATAATGCTTCGATTTCGGCATCCTGATCGTTAATTTCTTCAGGCTTGTCGAAAAAGTCATTCAAATCGACTGAGACAAATTCTTCTGTTGAGGTATTTTTTATTCCTTCCACCTTATTAATTATAACACAAGTTTCTATACATTTCCACCGATAAATTATATATGAGCAAAATTGTCAGGAAAACAGTTTTTTTAATGTTTATTTTTGAGCTTTGTTTCTCATTTTCACTGTTCTGTCAGGAAGTAAACAGTCTGCTTGTTTCTTCGTCAGATATAAAGCTTGTGGAAGAAGTAGATTCCAGTGGTGAAACTAAGGGATATCACCTGTTTGTTAAGAAGAAGCCTGGTATTGAATCAATTATGCTCACGGAAACAACCAAAGATCCATTGGGGCAGGAGCCTAATTATGCCTACCGTGCAACTGAATATAATAGAATAAACGGAGATGAAATCAGAATGCTCAATGGAGAACGCCTTGATTCCCCTCAGGCGAAATATTCTCTTGTAGATTCTACTGTTGAGAAGAACAAATATTTTGATCAGTGTTTCCACATATTTATTCCAAAGCAGATGGTGTTCGGTTATCCATGGAGCCGTAATGGAACAGTAACAATCGGTAAGGGAACTTTCATTAATATCCGCTCGTTTGAAAAAAAATATTGTGATTATACCGGCCAATATTTTGACAACCCGTATATGTTTAATCTTGAAATCAAAAAGCGGGCAAAAAAAGAAGAACCTGTTGTTGAATTAACTGATGATTACAATCCGATGGCGGCTCAGACCTTTGATGAACTTTCTGATTTTATGATTTATTCAAAAGGTCCTGAAACAATAGTTGAAGATATAATGGAAGTTGTAAAACGAATAGATCCTGAAAAATCAAATGATATGGTTTTTGCTATCGATGCAACCGGCAGTATGAAGAATGATATTCAAAAGCTTAAGGAACAGTGGCTTCCCGCCCTTGAAGAGGGCTTAAAAGAATTCTCTGATGTAAGAATAGGGCTTGTTTTCTATCGCGATTATGGAGATAGCTTCAATTATCGGGGACTTCCGGTAAAGTGTTATGATTTTACAACAGATTATGGAGCATTTGTAAGAAATGTTCGTTCCATGAAAATTGCAGGTAATGAAGGTGGAGATATTCCTGAAGCTGTTTATGAAGCTTTATATGCATCCATGGATTATCTTGGATGGCGCGAAGAAGCTGCAAAAACTGTAATTCTTATTGGAGATGCAGAACCTCATCCTGCGCCTCGTAAAACAAAAAAATACAGCCGCGAACTTATTGAACAGATGTCAAAGGAAAGAAGCATTTCAATTAATGCTATTATTACACCTGATAATAAAGTTGAACGGGGTCGCTAACAAACGGAATAAATCTCTGTTTAACTTTGTTTCTATTCTGAAGTTTGTGATTTCTTTGCTTTTTTATCCAGCTTTTCCTGTTCTGCAGTTTCGATTGCAATGATTTTCTGGAGCTGGAGAGAAGCAAGTTTTTTGAACTTTGGTTGTACAAGATACATTGCATCAGGCCTATTGTAGATTTCAAGTATCTCGTTGAACATTGTTTTTGCCATCTGATATTTTTTCTGTTTCAGGAAAGATGTAGCAAGTTCATAGCGTGCCTCAACATAACATTTTAAATCTGAACCATAAGTATCAATACATGCAATAAAATATTTGTCTGCTAATTTGTAATTTCCATTTGCAACTGCATCCTGTCCTCTCTGAAGCATTTGAGGAAATGTAAGATCAGAAGAAATTTCAACATCATTTGTTTTGCAGGAAACAAAAACACATAAGCATGCAATAAAAGCTGAAATAATAATGAATCTGAAATTTAATTTTTTCATACAGAAATAGTATCAAAACTTTTGTGAAACAACAAGTCTGTTTTTACCGTTCTGTTTTCCGATTAAAAGATTGCTGTCTGCATCATTGAGAATATCAAATGCAGATGGTAAATGTCTTGAAGAACTCATTCCATAGGTTGCAGATACATGAATGATCTGACCATTGTAGATAAATGGTGAAAGAGAAAGTAACTCTCTTATTGTATCAAGCTCAAAAACTGTTTCGGAGCTGAGGCGAGGAAAAATAATTACAAATTCTTCACCACCCCAGCGGGCAATTTTAATCTGTGGATCTAGTTTTTTTCTTAATTCCTGTGTGTAGCTTTTAAGAATAAAATCACCGCAGTCGTGTCCATAAATGTCGTTTATGTTTTTGAAATCATCAATATCAAGAATTGCAATTGCGTAATCAATATTTTCATTCATTTTACGGGATTCGCAGCTGGAAAAATGAGATACAGCCAGATAGCGGTTCATGAGGCCTGTAAGAATATCATGGCATGTAATATATTCAAGCTTTTTTTGAGCAGCCTCATTTTTCAAGTACATCTTTTTTAATGTAAGACCGCTATTGAACGAAATGACTGTCAATTGAATAAAGGTAATGAGTATATTGGAATAAACTTCAGTTTTTGCAAATAAGAGCTGGGCTGGGTTTAATTCTGAAACTGGAACATGTATTTTGAATTTGAAATAAAAGGTATGAACTATAGTTAAAGAAATCAGAATAAGAGATATTCCAAATAATACTTTGTTTTTCTTGGTGTTTGTATTGAAGAGGTAAGAAACAATAAAAAATGAAATAAGAAGAATTTCATATTTTGGGTCACACTTGGTAAAAACGATGGAATAGGAAATTCGCAAACATGATTCAAGAATATAGCAAAGATATAGAATGAAGATATTTCTTTTTTTTAAGATTGTTGTTAATACAGCATAGAATAATGCAGAACAGAAACCCCATATTATAACTGGTTTGAATAGTATGTCGAAATTAAAAAGTAGAATTACACTTTTAATCAGAAGTAACAGTCCTGTTGTGTAACAGATAAATGGAAAAGGATTAGATAAGATGCGCAATGTGGAAAATTTTGTTTTCATTATTCTGCGGCTCCTGACACAACACGGTTTTTACCGGTTTGTTTTCCTTTCATAAGATTTTTATCTGCTTCAATAAGCATCTTTGAAAAATTAAAGGATTTATCTGGATGTGATAAGCCTAATGTGATTGTAAGCTTGATTGCTTTGTTAAAATATCTGAATGAATAATCCTGTACGCGACTTCTGATTGTCTCAAGAGCTTCCTCTGCGATTTCTGTATTTCCCACAAAGATGATAAGAAATTCCTCTCCACCCCATCTTGCAAAAATTGTATTTTCTGGAAGGGATCTTAAAATAAGTGATGATAGCAATTTTAATACTGCGTCTCCACAGTCATGACCAAAGCGGTCATTAATTTTTTTGAAGTCGTCGATGTCGAAAATACATACCGAAAAAAGAATGTTCGTATATTCGCTTTTTGTTGTATAGTTTGAAATAATTTCAGATGCCCGACGTCTGTTATAAATTTTTGTTAATGCGTCATGGGTTGCAGAATAATTTAGAAAGTTAGTTTTAATTTTTGTTTTTTCTCTGAATCTGAAAAATTTTGTACGGATTACATAAGCGATATAAATGATTGTTATAATACTTGTTCCGGCAATTACGCTGTAGTGAATCAGATAAAAATCATTTGTAAATGGAGTTACATTTGTTGTGACTTTAAAGTCAAATGTCTGAATTGATAAAATGAGAATTAAAGTCAGGGTTGCAGGAAACAATGTGTATTTAGCAGTTCGCCTTGATATTATGGAAATCATGAACAGGTAGGCAAGAAGTGTGAGCGTAAGAATGTACGAGCCTGCATCGCTTCCGTGCAAAATAAGAGTTAAAATCGAATATGCAATTGTTTCAATATAGCATAATGTAAAAAGGAAGATAGCAGGAATTGCACTTGAAAGGATAATTGCAATTATATAAAGAACGGCTACAGTAATGTGGTAGCAGCTTAATGTATCAAATTTCTGTGAAAAACACAGTGGTGCCAGAATAATGTGCATAGCACAAATCAAGGAACATAGGACACATGTATCTTTCTTTATGAGTAAATATTGTATTTTGCGTATGAAATTTGGCATTTAAAAATATTATAATTTATATAGAAAAATTCCTCAATAATAAATAAATTGCAATTAACTTGCAAATTCATATTGCAAATAAATTGCAATTTCATATAATAAAAAGAATGAGACCATTAGAATATAAAACAAAAGTTGGTGAAGAAATTCTTTCGTTCCTTGAATCAAAAAAAGATACAGCAGTAAGTGTAATGGATATTTGTGATGAAATGGAACGACGCAATGTAAAATCCAATATAACTACTATATATCGTCAACTTGATAAACTGGTAACAGCAAAAAAGGTTATCGTTCATTCTGCAAAAGATGGAAAAAAAGGACTTTACCAATATATTGCCGGCGAAGAGGAATGTCTTTCTCATCTTCATATTCAATGTACAGGTTGTGCAAAAATCATTCATCTTGACTGTGGGGAATCTAAAGAATTTACTGATCATATTTCTCATGAACACGGAATCATTCTTGATTTTTCAAAAACCGTAATCTATGGTCTTTGTGAAAAATGTGCAAAGAAACAGGCTGTGTGAGGTTGTTGTGAAAATTTTTTCTAAATTATTTTCTGTATGTGCATTGCTTACTTTTCTGGGAATTTTTACAGCCTGCAAAGGTGAAGGAAAATCTGAAGCTGCAGGTAAAGGAAAAATCAAAATTGTGGTAACAACATTTCCTGTGTATGACTGGGTATGTGATATTGTAAAAGACAAAGCAGATGTTGAACTTCTTATTAATTCAGGGGCTGATCTTCACAGCTGGAATCCCTCTGCGAAAGATATTATAAAAGTTACCGGTAAGGATACTGATCTTTTTGTTTACATTGGTGGTGAGTCAGATTTTTGGGTAAGTAAATTAATTCCACAAATGGAAGCGAATGGAGTTCAGTATTTTTCGATTATGAAAAATAATGTAGAACTTCTTGAACCAATGGAAGAGCATGATCATAATCATGAAGAAAGCGAAGGTGAGGAATCTGAAGATTTTAATCCTGATGAATATGATGAACATATTTGGCTTTCATTAAAGCGTGTGCCTCTGTTTATTGAATCCATTGCAGAAAAGATTTCTGAAGTTGATGAAGAGAATTCTGATTTTTATTTAATGAATGCAAAACTTATTGTTTCGGAAAAAAATATTTTATATGAACAGTATTGTTCAGAAATAGAAAAATGTACTAATAAAACAATTGTTCTCGCAGACAGAAATCCATTTGTATATCTATCATGTGATTTGGGACTTGAAATTTATGCAGCTTTTCATGGATGTTCCGCAGATACAGAAGCATCATTTGATGTAGTGCTTGAGCTTGTAAAAATTATCGAAGAAAAAAATCTTTCGGCTGTTGCATGCTGTGATATAAAAAACCGTTTGTCTGAAACTGTTAATACTGCCGTAAAGTCTCGTGATCTTAATGTTGTTGTTCTTGATTCAATGCAGGGAAAAATTCAGGATAAGCAGACATATGATTCTATCATGACAGAAAATCTGAAAAAAATAAAATTAGCTCTTGAATCAGAATAATTTTTATTATTCGGTATTTTTCATGGTATAATAGAAATGCTAGTTTTTTTATCACGGAGTATTAGATTATGCCAAAGTTTAAGAAAATTTTTGAAGTTCCATTAGTGCTTAGAATTGCTATAGGTCTTGCACTTGGAATTGTTCTCGGCCTTTTATGTCCTAAGGCCACATTTATTGCAGGCCTTGGAAAGCTTTTTATCAGTGCATTAAAAGCTGTTGCGCCTATTCTTGTATTCTTTCTTGTTATCAGCTCTCTCTCAACTGCAGGAAAAAATCTTGGTGCAAGATTTAGAAATGTTGTAGCACTTTATCTTGTTTCTACATTGATTGCAGCAATTGTTGCGGTTGGGGCAAGTTATCTTTTTCCTGTTAAGGTTGCTCTGGTAAATGCAGCAGAAAATTCTGCGCCAGGATCTTTGTCTGAAGTTTTTGGAACATTGCTTAACAATATGGTAATGAATCCAATCAGTGCTTTGATTAATGGGAACTATGTTGGTATTTTGTTCTGGGCAATTCTTATAGGACTTTCGGTAAGAAAATTTACTGATGATAATACAAAAGCTGTTCTTTGTGATATCTCAAATGCCATTTCTATGATTATTTCATGGATTATTCAGGCAGCTCCTTTTGGTATTCTTGGTATTGCATTTGAAACTGTAAGCCAGAATGGTATCGGTATTTTTACTTCTTATGGAAAATTGATTGCAGTTCTTTTAGGCTGTATGTTCTTTCAGGCTTTGATAATGAATCCGATTATTGTTGGAATTTGTCTTAAGAAAAATCCATATCCTTTAGTTTTCAAATGTCTTCGTGAATCAGCAATTACCGCATTCTTTACAAGAAGTTCAGCTGCAAATATTCCTATCAATATGGCATTGTGTGAAAAGCTGGAGCTTGATAAAGACTTCTATTCTGTTTCAATTCCACTTGGGGCAACAATCAATATGGATGGGGCTGCAATTACTATTACAGTAATGTCTCTTGCGGCTGCATATTCAACTGGTATTCAGGTAAATATTGTAATGGCCATGCTTTTAAGCTTTGTTGCTACACTTGGAGCCTGTGGTGCTTCTGGAGTTGCAGGCGGTTCTTTGCTTTTGATTCCTATGGCATGCTCAATGCTTGGAGTTGCTCCTGATGCTGCCATGCAGATGGTAAGTATTGGTTTTATTATCGGAATTATTCAGGACTCGGTAGAAACTGCATTGAACTCTTCAAGTGATGTTTTAATTACTGCCACTGCTGATTATATGGAAAAACGAAAGCAGCAGGAATAAACAGGTGGTCATTATTGTTATAAATAAAATAAATTGTTATAATATTTTACTATACTATAAGGAAAAATTATGGCTATTGATAAATACGAAATCGTAATCGGATGTGAAATTCATACTCAGCTTTTGACAAAGACTAAGGCTTTCTGTGCATGTGAAAACCGTTATGGTGGAATGCCTGATACCCGCGTTTGTCCTGTATGTCTTGGACTTCCTGGGGCAATGCCACGTGTAAGTAAAGGTTATGTTGAACTTGGTGCAGTTGCCGGACAGGCCTTAAACTGTAACATTGCACGTTTTACAAAATTTGACCGCAAGCATTATTTCTATCCTGACCTTGCAAAAGGTTATCAGATTACACAGTACGATATTCCACTTTGTACTGATGGCCATGTAGATCTTCCTTTTAAACATTATCCAAAAGATGAACAGCCAGGCGGAGAAAAATGCCGTTCTACAAACTTTAAAGGCGAAGACTGTATCGTAGAAACTGACGGTTCAAAATACCGTCGTGTACGCATTGAACGCATTCACCTTGAAGAGGACGTAGGTAAGTCACTCCACATCGAAGGAAAACATTCTTACATCGACTATAACCGTTGTGGTACACCATTAATCGAAATCGTAACAAAACCTGATATGACTTCTCCAGAAGAAGCAGCTCTCTTTATGCAGACAGTTCAGGAAATCCTCCGTTACGTAAAAGTAACAAAAGGAAATCTTGAAGAAGGTAACATGCGTTGCGACGCAAACATCAACCTTAATGTCTGGGAAGACGGAAAACTTTACCACACACCAATTTCTGAAATCAAAAACTTGAACTCATTCCGTTCAATTAAAGACGCATGTGCTTACGAAGCAAAACGTCAGCTTGATGAATTCATTAACGACCGTCAGGAATTTAATCCAGGCTTTAAAGTAACAATGGGTTGGGATGAAGTAAACGGAAAGACAGTTGTTCAGCGTACAAAGAACTCATTTGTTGACTACCGCTTTGTTGTTGAACCTGACATCAAGCCTTTCAGCGTAAGTGAAGAATTAATCAAGACAGCATTTGATAAAGTTGGTGAACTTCCAGAACAGAAGAGAAACCGTTACAAAAAAGAATTTGGTCTTTCTGACTTTGACGTTGAAACACTTACTTCTTACCGCGAACTTGCATTGTGGTTTGAAGAAGCTTCTTCAAAATCAAAAGCTCCAAAACGCGTTGCAAACCTCATTCTTTCTGAGCTTCTTGCAAAACTCAATGAAGAAAAGAAATCAATTACAGATATGGCATTAAGCCCTGCTCACATTGCAGAACTTGCAGATGCTCTTGAAGAAAAGAAGATTACTTCAAAGCAGGGAAAAGAAGTATTTGCAGAAATGCTTGTTTCAAACAAAATGCCTTCAGTAATTATAAAAGAAAAAGGCATGGAAGTTGTAAGCGATGCTGGTGCAATTGAAAAAATCGTTGACGAAGTAATTGCTGCAAATCCAAAGGCTGTTGCTGACTATAAATCTGGAAAGACAAATGTTGTTGGCTGGCTTATGGGACAGGTAATGAAAGCTTCTCAGGGTAAGGCAAATCCTAGTCAAGCGACAAAGCTTGTTCAGGAAAAACTTTCAAGTTTATAAGATAAAGGAATTTCCTTGACCTCCCGATTTTAGGAGGAAATAAACTCGCAATTCGTTTTATTAATTTTCGCTGATTTTTGACACAAAGAAATCCTGTTAGTTTTTGATTTTATTTTTGAAAGTATAGAACTCTGGATTTTCAAGCTTCGATCTGATTATTTTTAAATCGGTATCTGTAGGACGGTAATATTTTTTATCGAGAATTCCATAATCTTTTTTTAGCTGAACAATTCGTAATACTGCATTGTCCAGTCTTGATTTTGAAAGCTTTCCTGAATTTAGAGCATCTTCAATTTCTGAATACATTTTTTCGATTCTTGCAAGATCACTTTGTTCGATGATTGAAATTGGATTACAGATCATGTCTGCGCCTGCATTTAGTGCTTCGATTACAGCCTGGCTTTCAGAAAAATTATTTGAGATTGCTTTCATATCCATGGCATCAGTACAGATTACGCCATTGTAATGCAGTTTCTCTCTGAGAATACCTGTAAGAATTTTTTTTGAAAGAGTTGCAGGACGAATGATGGTGCGGCCTGTTTTTTTTGCAGTAATTTTTGAGCTATCCAGACCTGGGTACTGGATATGAGCTGTCATTATTACAGGAATTCCTTCATCAATGACCATTTTGAAAGGAACCGCTTCAAGTTTCTGCCATTCTGATTTTGAACGTCTTACTAAAGGAAGTCCAACATGGCTGTCTACATCAGTGTCACCGTGACCTGGAAAATGTTTTGCACAGGAAATCAATTTGTTGTCTTTCATTCCTTTGTGAAGCTGGGAAGCAAACTCTCCTGCAGTTTCTGGATTGCTTGAGAAACTTCTGTTTCCGATTACAGGATTTGATGGATTTGAATCTACATCACAAACAGGTGCAAAGTTAAGATTGATTCCAAGTGCTTTTAACTGCATTGCAAGGTACTTTCCTTCAGTGTAGGCCAGTTCAGGTTTTTGGGTATTACCGATTGTTTTTGCAGGAGGAAAAGTTGCAGTCTGGAAAATTCTGTTTACGCGGCCGCCTTCCTGATCAACGCTTATGATCAAGGGAAGATCTGAATTTGATTTTGAAAGAAGCTGCATGTCAGAAATCATGAAGGCTGCATTGTTCAGATCAGAAAGATTTTCTGCAAAGAGGATAACGTTTCCGATGTGATAATTTTGAATGACTTTTTGTGCAGTTGTGTTTATATGAGTAAGTGGGGCGACTTTTACAATTTTCCCGGATGCATCTTCAAAGTCAGTAAGATTAGTTTTTGGTCCGGAATATTCAGAGGCTTTGCAGTAGCGGAAGTTGACCATAAGTACCTGACCGATTTTCTGTCGGGTGTTCATATTCTTTACAGTCTGAATTACATCAGAATCAAAATTTGTTTTTGCAATCTGGCCGGCTGATTTACACGAAAATAAAAGTATCGGAAGAATCAAGGCAATAATATAAAAATGTCGTTTCATAAAAATTCCGGTGAATAAGATAATTATACTCAATATGTGCTATCAAAACCTTTTCTGCTAAAAAATAACATTCATAATACTTCCTTTTTTAGTCCAACACCCAACCAGCGTTACCATATCCATTACGAAATTAAATGTTGCAATAGTTTCTTCACTTGGCATTGGAATAAAGCCTCCGTTTACCCATAGTTATATCTCCTTTTAAGTGTATTATAACATGAAAATGTCTAACATATATGATATAGGTATGAAAAATAATTTTTTTAGAGGGATGAATAAAATAGGAGTGCTAACTTAGTATTCAACTTTCAAAGATTCCACTCTGTAGGTTTCTTTGAATTTTTTTTTCATCAGCGGCAGAACGTATGAGCATTACTTCGCTAAAGTGGCCGTTGGTTTTGTTTTTAAAGCCAGCGACTTTTTCTCCGGTGCAGATTGAAGAGCGGATTACGGCATACTGATGCTGTTTTACCACGAAATAAGGATAAAGTCAGTGTTCTGTTGAACAATCGCTGCTATAATACAGAAAAGGAAAAGAAAGTAGAAGTGAAAAACTGCATTTTTTATTCCGCAAAAATGAAAAATATTTAAAATTGCGGAATAAAATTTAATTTTCATTCCGCAAAATCAAAAAATTCTTGAAAATGCGGAATGAAAAGTGTATAATGCTCCTATGAAAGTATTGGAAAGACAGGATTTTCTGCAAAAACTTATTAATACAATTTACACTCCCGACATAAAAGTCATAACAGGGATTCGGCGAAGCGGAAAATCTAAGCTTCTGGAGCTATTTATTGAATATCTTAAAAATCAGTTTCCAGATGCAAATATCATTCACATCAATTATAACCTCTTTCAATTTTCAACTCTGAAAAATGCCGCAGCTTTGAATGAATATGTTGAAAATCTTTATGCTCCAAACAAGGAAAATTTTCTTTTGGTAGATGAAGTCCAGCTCTGCAAGGATTTTGAACACGCGGTGAATTCTTTTCATGCTTCAGAAAAATATCACATATATCTGACAGGCTCCAACGCGTTTTTGCTTTCAAATGATTTGGCCACACTGTTCACCGGCAGAACTTTTTCCATAGAGGTTTTTCCTTTCAGCTTTAAGGAGTTTGTTGCCTATTTTGAATATCAGGATTTGCAGCAGGCCTTTGACCGTTTTGTAATGGAAGGCGGAATGTCGGGTTCTTATCTGTATGATTCTCTTGATGATAAATATAATTATTTGAATGAAGTTTTTGAAACTTTGATTGTCCGTGATATTCAGCAAAAATACAAAATAAAAAATCTTCCCCTCCTGGACATGCTGAATGATTTTCTTGTTGATAACATTTCCTCTGAAATTTCTGCAAGAAGCCTTGCTAAAACTTTGACTTCAAAAGGCAGCAAAGTTGATGATAAAACGGTTTCTTCCTATGTAAAATATCTTTGTGCCTCTTTCGCCTTTTACAAAATCCGACGCTACGATATAAAAGGGAAAAAATATCTTGCAAGTCAGGACAAGTATTATCTTGCTGACCATTCTTTTAAATATGCAAAACTCGGAACTAAAAACTTGGACTATGGGCGGATTTACGAAAACATAGTCTGCATAGAACTTTTACGCAGAGGCTATGAAGTTTACACGGGAGTGCTTTACCAAAAAGAAATTGATTTTGTGGCCGTAAAACGCAATGAAAAAATCTACATCCAGGTGAGCGACGACATTTCCCCAGCGGAAACAATGGAAAGGGAAAGTTCACCGCTTTTGAGCATAAAAGACGCTTATCCCAAAATGATAATCGCAAGGACAAAACATCCGGCCTATCAATATGAAGGAATAGCGGTGTGGGATATTGCGGAATGGTTGATATGTTCTACTTAATATTACTTTTAAATTAAGCTATACTAATATAAATTTATTTTGGGGAAGTTGCTTTGATTACACTCGAAAATTTTCAAAGAGTTCTTAAATCTCTTGAGTTTATAAATGAAAACAATATATACATAAAGCATTTTGATAGTGTTGACTGCGATTTAAAAGCCGATTTTACAAATCGAAAGCTTATTTATCCTACTGAGAAAGGCTTTGAAGTAAATGACGGTACAACAAGCAATTTTGAACATCCAGAAAACTTTGTTGTATTTGAGTGTGTTGCTCGGTTGTTTGACAAAGGTTACCGTCCAGAGCATATTGAACTTGAACCGCGTTGGTCTCTAGGTCATGGTGGAAAAAGTGGCAAGGCTGATATTTGTGTAAAAAATAAAGACGGTTCCCGCTATCTGTGCATTATCGAATGTAAGACTGCTGACAGTGAATATAAAAAAGAATTAAGTAATATGAAAAATGACGGTGGTCAGCTTTTTTCTTACTGGCAGCAGTCAAAGGCTACAAAATGGCTAGTTTTGTATGCAAGTGATTTTGATGAAATAAATGAAAAAATTACGTCTACAGTGGCAACTGTGAATTGTTCTGATGATGCTAACTATATTGAACTTGCTAAAGATGATAAATCACTTAAGCTTTATCGTGATGCAACTACAGTAGAAAATCTTTATGAAGTTTGGAAAGAAACTTACGAGCAGAAATTTTTAGGTGATATTCTATTTGATGAAGAAACAGTTGCTTATGACATTGGTGTGCTTCCGTTAAAGAAGAAACGTCTTGTTGACTTTAGCCGTGATAACAAAATCGTAAATCAGTTTGAAGAAATTTTACGTCACAATAATGTGAGCGACAAAGAAAATGCCTTTAACCGTTTGATTGCCCTCTTTATTGCAAAGCTCTATGATGAAAAAACAAAATCGTTGGAAAGTGAAGTAGAGTTTCAGTACAAGACAGGAACAGATACCTATCAAAAAATGCAGGACAGACTTCAAAAACTCCATCATTTCGGTATGAAGGAATTTATGAAGGAAGATGTATTTTATGTGGCGGATGATTATGTAAAAAACCTGATGAAAAACGCAATCGGTGAGAATCGGGAGCAGCTGGAAGCCGAACTGAACGAAACAATTACGAAACTCAAGTTTTATACAAATAATGATTTTGCCTTTAAGGATGTTCACAATAAGGCTCTCTTTTACCAGAACGGAAAGATTCTTGTAGAAATGGTAGAGCTTTTTCAAAAGTACAGAATTATTGATTCAAATGAATTACAGCTTTTAGGTGACATGTTTGAACAGCTTTTGAACAAAGGTTTTAAACAGAACGAAGGTCAGTTCTTTACTCCAATTCCAATTACTTGCTTTATATGGAAATGTCTACCGCTTAGAAATATTATTGAAAATGAAGAAAAGAAGGAAATCCGCTATCCAAAAATTATAGATTATGCTTGCGGAGCAGGACATTTCCTAACAGAAGGATTCCGTGAGGTAAATGAAACAATTGCAAATCTTGGATTTAAGGCAGAGAAGGGATGGGAACGAGATTGCCTTTTTGGAATTGAAAAAGACTACCGTCTGGCACGGGTAAGCAAAATTTCTATGTTCATGCACGGTGCTGATAACGGAAACGTCGTCTTTGGGGATGGATTGGATAATCATAATGAAAAGATTGTTATTGAAAACGGACAGTTTGATATTTTAGTAGCAAATCCACCATATAGTGTGAGCGCATTCAAGAATCATCTGGAACTCAAAAATAATGAACTGAATCTTTTGCAATATATTTCAAAAGACGGAAAGGAAATTGAAACTCTTTTTGTTGAACGAATTGCCCAGCTTCTAAAGCCTAAAGGAATTGCTGCCGTAATTTTGCCAAGTTCTATTTTGAGCAATTCAAGTACAAGTTACATAAAAGCCCGCGAAGAGATTCTAAAAAATTTTACACTTCATGCCATCGTTCAATTTGGAAGCAAGACTTTTGGAGCGACAGGTACAAATACTGTTGTTCTTTATTTGCAAAAAAATAATGAACCGCCAGTGAAAGCTGAAATTGCAAAAGATAAGGTGACTGCCATCTTTGAAAATGATGACTTGAATGTAGTAAGTGACAAAGAGATTTTTGATTCTTATTGCAAAAAGATTGAAGTAACAAAAGAAGATTATCTCCAATTTATAAAGGCCGCCCGTGCATGCGAGGATTATACGCAATTTAAGACACATGCCTATTTTGGAATGTATGCCAAAGAGTTTGAAGAAAGTACAGAATTTAAAAAACTCAAAAGTGAAAAAATTTCAAAAGCTTTTTATGATTATGTTCTTTCCATTGAAAAGGAAAAACTCTATTACTTTGCCCTTATCTATAAACAGCAGACTCTTGTCGTAACAGCTCCTAGCGACAATGCAGAACAGGAAACTTTCTTGGGCTACAGCTGGAGCAACCGCAAAGGCGATGAGGGAATCAAGATAAAAAGCTCAAGCCCTCAAAATGCCTGCGGCCTCTTATACAATGTTTATGATGAAGAAAACAGCATTGCCCGCTTTGTAAAAGATACCTTCCTGGGAATTTATCGGAGTGAAGGACAACTGCAAAAATATGTGAACTCTTATGCGTTCAAAGATATGATTGATTTTAGCCGGACAAGTTTTGACAAGACGATTAAATGTAATGTGCAAATTGAGAATGAAGAATTGAAAATTGAAAGCAAGTGGCCACTGGTGAAGTTGGGGGAAGTATGTGATATTAAAATCGGAGGAACTCCATCGCGAAATAATGCGGAATATTTTGGTGGTGAAAATTTATGGGTTTCCATTTCCGAAATGAACGGACAGGTGATTTATGACACAAAAGAAAAGATTACGGATAAAGGTGTCAAGAATTCAAATGTTAAACTTATTCCTAAAGGAACAACTCTTTTGAGTTTTAAGCTCTCGATTGGAAAAACTGCTGTTGCTGGAAAAGATTTATATACAAATGAAGCTATTGCAGCATTAATTCCTTTTGATTTGAAAAAATTGTCGAATGATTATTTGTTTCAGTATTTTAACGGTAATGTTCTTGATGCTTCATCAGTCGGAAAAAAGGCATTTGGGAAAAGCCTTAATAGCGCTTATCTTAAAACAGAAATGCAACTCCCCCTTCCACCTCTTGATGTGCAGAAATGTATTGTCGCCGAGTGCGAACAGGTAGATTCTGAATATCAGACAGCAGAAAAAGAAATTGAAGTTAATAATAAAATAATTGCAGATATTTTAAACAAAACACAGGGCGAAAAACGAAAACTTGGAGACATTTATAAAATTTCTTCTGGTGGAACTCCTTCACGAAAGAGAATTGAATATTGGGAAAATGGAAATATTCCATGGCTTACAACAACAGAAGTTACGAATGGATTAATTACAAAAACAAATGAATATATAACAGAAGAAGGTCTTAAAAATAGTTCAGCAAAAATATATCCAAAAGACTCGCTTGTAATTGCAATGTATGGTCAGGGAACTACGCGAGGAAGAACTGCAAAGCTAGGCATTGAAACAACGACAAATCAAGCTTGTGCTGTTCTTTATGAGAAATTAACTGAGTTTGATACAGATTATGTTTGGGCATATTTAAAAGGACAGTATGATAATTTAAGACGTATTTCGCATGGTTCTTCACAACCAAATTTAACCGCAGCCGATATTTCAAATTTCGTAATCCCTCTTCCTCCTCTCGCAAAGCAGCAAGAAATCGTCTCTAAAATCACCGCCCTTGAATCAAAAATTACGGACGCAAAGAAAATCATGGAAGAGTGTCCTGCGAGAAAACAGCAGATTCTGGACAAGTGGCTAAAATAGGGGAGTGAAATGGAAAACAAATTTAACCCAGTTGGAAATCTTTTGATTTACCAGAATGAAAAGGGCGACACAAAAGTCGATGTTCTCTTTCAGGACGGTAATATTTGGATGACACAAGCTGCCATAGCGGAATTGTATCAGACGAAGCCTCAGAATATTACTCAGCACATAAAAAATATTTACACAGACGGTGAACTTGAAGAAAATCGAACTTGTAAGAATTACTTACAAGTTCAAACAGAGGGAACAAGGCAGATACAACGTAATACAAAACATTATTCTTTCGAAATGATTCTCGCTATTGGTTACCGTGTCCGCACTAGAATTGGCATTCATTTCAGAAACTGGGCGACCTCACTCATTCATGAATACACTCAAAAAGGTTTTGTTCTGAATGATGAACGTCTTAAAGAACCAAAGGCTTTTGGCGATGATTATTTTGATGAACTTCTTGAACGCATCAAAGACATTCGTGCCAGTGAAAAGCGTTTTTATGAAAAAGTAAAGGCAATTTATGCTACAAGCATTGACTATGACAAAGATGATGAAAAGACAAAGCTCTTTTTTAAGACCGTTCAAAATAAAATGCATTACAGCGTACATGCTCATACGGCTGCTGAAATTATAGACAGCAGGGCAGATTCAACTAAAGACAACATGGGCTTAACAAGCTGGAAAGGAGCTGTAGTCCGCAAAGGTGATGTGGATATTGCGAAGAACTATCTCACAAAAGATGAAATAGAAGCTCTTAATAGAATTGTAAATATGTATCTTGATTTTGCAGAAGATCAGGCAAAGCAGCATATCCCCATGCACATGGCAGACTGGGAAAACAAACTGAATGATTTTCTGAAATTCTATGGACGAAAAATTCTGAATAATGCAGGAACAATAACCGCCGAAAAAGCAAAACAAAAGGCCTATGCTGAATATGATAAATTCGATGCTGCAAGAATTGAAAGACAAAAAAAAGACTTTGCAGAGCTTGAAGAAAAAGTAAATTCAATTATAAAGGAATAATTTTTTCATGGGTCTGTAATGTCTCAAGGATAAGGAGAGGTCTCGAGTGTGCGAAGAAGTGCACTCACTCGATGTAATTATCGCAATTGGCTATCGCGTTCAATCTGATGTGGCAGTTCGTTTCCATCGCTGGGCAACGCAGAGGCTTCATGAGCACACTGCGGCAGAATTGATTTATGAACGGGTAGACAGTGAAAAACCTTTTGTTGGAATGACGAATTTTAAAGGCGATTATGTTATAAAAGATGATGTAAAAATTGCTAAAAACTATCTTTCAGAGCTTGAGTTGAAAAGATTAAATCTGCTGGTTTCTGAATTCTTGGATTTTGCTGAATTTCAGGCATTGGAAGAGAAACCAATGAAAATGCAGGATTGGATTACAGCATTAGATAATCAGATTGTTGCTCATCAGCGGAAAATTCTTGAAGGCAAAGGTTCAATTTCTCACGAACAAGCAATGCAGAAAGCAGAAAAAGAATACGATTTATTCCGTCAGAAAGAGCTTGCAAATCTAAAAAGTGACTTTGACTTGTTTTTGCAGGATGTAAGAAAAATAGAAACGCGTTAGGGATTGTAGGGGCAGCCCGATAGGGCTGTTGCGGAACGAAGTGGAGCAATGGAGCCGAAAGGCGGAACCCCGCAAAGCCCGGCGGCAGCGAAGCTGGCGCAACGCCCAAAAAAAAGAGGAAAAAATGAATACAATTGTATACATCGCTTTACTTCGCGGAATAAATATCAGTGGGAAAAATAAAACGTTTTTTGCCATTGCACCTTACAGTATTGAAACTGTGGCCGAAAAAATCGGGGAGCCGACCGAGAAAATAGAAAAAGTTCAAATCTGTGGGAATGCGGCCTTCTGGTCTTTTGACCGCAAACTTTATGCCAAAGCCAACTGGTGGAAAAAGACTGCGACTCCTGGCATTGGAGAAATGATTACAATCCGTACGGCAAATACGCTTCGAAAGATTGTGGAGATGTAAAAATGATTAATTATAAAAAAGCTGATTTGAATGACCTTGACGAAATTATAAGATGTCGCATGGAATTTATCCGCGAAGATATGGGAAATCAAACTCCTGAAATGGAAGCGGTAATTCTAGCACAACTTCAGGAATATCTTACAAATCATCTGAACCGCGATTGTTTTGTTTTTGTAGCAGAGGAAGATGGAAAAATCATTTCAATTGCTTGTTTACTGATACAGGAAAAACCTGCTAATTCTAGATTTCCACATGGCCGTGTCGGAAATATTATGAACGTTTACACGGTTGCTGAAAAACGCCGTCAGGGAATTGCCGGCAATATAATCAAACAGATTATGGATTTTGGTAAAAGTCAGAATCTTGATTTCCTTGAACTCAAGGTCGCTCCAATGGGCTATCCACTTTATAAAAAACTTGGCTTTGAAGATGCCTGTAGCAGCTGTAAAGAAATGGAGTATAAGTGGGATTTAAGAAAATGATTAAAGGAATACACCATATCTCAAAAAAATGCGGAAGAGCCGAATGATAAAGTCTTACTTTATAAATCTCAGTAAAAAATCAATTGCACCAATGATTATAAATCCATTTTCGTCCAAGTTTTCGTTTACATTCTGCCCGGTTACAATGATTTTTCTAACCTGATCATTCAACTGCAGGAACGGTCTTACTTCTCTTGCTCGAGTCGTCGTATCTGCTAAGCTCGCACAAACCTGAATATAAAACTGATTTGTTCCTCTTTTTGCATAAAAATCAACCTCACTGGTCTTGCGGACGGACTTTCCGTTCTTATCCTTAGTCACTGTGTCAAAAGTTCCAATATTCACCGAGTAACCGTTATAAATCAGCTCGTTGTAAACGATGTTTTCGAGCATTTGTCCCTCGTCAGGGAAAGCGAAATTTAACCGTGCGTTGCGAAGCCCTGTGTCAAGAAAATAATATTTCCTGAGAGCTCCAATTTCGGTTCTGCCCTTCAGGTCATATCTTTTTGCTTCCTGAATTAAAAATGAATCTATAAAATAGCCGATATATTTTTCCACCGTCAGTTTGTTGATTTTTTCTTTTTTTACAGATTGGAATGTATTTGCAATTTTTTCGGCATTTATAAGCTGACCTGTCAGCGAGCTTATCAAATTGCATAATTCATCAAGAGAAGAAGTTTTCTTTAGTTTATTACGTTCAATAATGTCCTTGAAATAGGTCATCTCAAAAAGATTTTTTAGATAATCCTTTTTTTCGCTTTCTGATTTTAAGACTGCAAGGGGAAGCCCGCCGAACTGCATGTATTCGAGCAAGGCATCTGTCTTTGAGCCGCCTTTGTATTCTGAAAATTCTTCGAACGATAGAGGTTTCAGCTGGATGTTTACGGCTTTATCCCTGAACTCCGTTATGATGTCGGAGGAAAGCATTTTTGAATTGGAGCCAGTCACGTACAGATCGATATTTTTTTCCCTTGAAAGTCCAAGGATGACATCGACAAAAGAGATAATCTGCTCATCGTCTTTTTTAGCAGGAATATGCTTTCCTTCTGTCAACCCAAGATTTATAATGGGAAATATTTTCTGAACCTCGTCCAAAAATACATAGCACATTTTTTTTCCGGCACAAAACTTTCTAACATATTCGCCGAGTACAAGTGGGTCACGGTACAAAATGTTTCTGTCATCATCAAGCTCAAGAATCAAAATGTCATTTTCATTTACGGAGTTTTCTAGCAGATAGGTCTTGTAAATTTCTTTGAGAAGATATGATTTTCCGCACCTTCTGATTCCTGTAATAACTTTCGGAAAGCCGTTATCCCTGTTTTTTATTAAAAGATTTAAGTATTTATTGCGCCTAATCATAAAACACCTTTTTTGTAGAATTCTACAATTTTAGTTATTACACAAAAAAAAATAACAATCAATAGTAAAATATCTTTTTTTGTAGAATTCTACAATTTTGGTTATTATGTAAAAAGGATAACAATTAACTTTTGTAAGCTGCAGCCCCTTGCTTATTGGAACAGGAATAAAAGTAATAATTTCTGGAATTATTTGGATTTTAAGAGAAGATAAAAATGTAGTGATTCTGGAAATATGAATAAGATTTTTGTGGATACAGATGTAATTCTTGACCTGCTTGCACGGCGCCTTCCCCACTTTCATTTTTCTGCAGTTCTTTTTACCTTTGCAGAAATGAAAAAACTTGAGCTTTATACAAGTACGCTGATTTTTGCTAATACCTTTTACATTTTGCGAAAACAGCTGGGAAATGAAGAAGCAAAAAAGGTGCTTCGAAAATTGCGTGTCCTTGTTCATATAGTAGATTCATCAGAAGCAGTAGTATACAAAGCCCTCAATTCAGACTCTGCAGATTTTGAAGATGCTATCCAATATTATACCTCACAGGAAAATGGCATCAATATCCTTTTGACCCGCAATCTTCGCGACTACAAAAATGCATCACTAATAGTACAAATGCCGGAAACTTTTCTTGTTTCTAACGGGTTGATTTGATTAAAGATTGTGATGAAAAATTCCTAGCCTGGAAGCGGTATATAATGAACACAAAAAATTTGACATTTATAACAATATGCAATATATTGCATATATGCAGATAACAAATGATCAGATTCTTGGTATGATGCCGCCTCAGTTTGGATTGTTCGGGCTTCTTTTTGCTTTTATGAACAGACTGCAGGCAGCAGGGGATTCCTTTTATGAAGAGATAACCTGCAAACAGTGGTTTCTTCTGGCATGTATGAATCTCTATTCAAAAGAGGCACCAACTGCAAATGAACTTGCCGAAACAATGGGCTGTTCCAGACAGAATGTAAAAGAGATTCTCAACGCTCTTGTAAAAAAGGAAATCCTTGTTCTGAAACAGGATGAGAATGATAAACGCAAGCAGCGGATTTATCTGACATCTAAGCAAAAAAGGCTTGCAAAAAAATATCAGAATAAAGAGATGGATTTTCTGGAGCTTTTATATAAGGGCATTTCTGATGATGAAATCAAAAATGTGTTTCAAATAATTTCCAGAATGGAAAAAAATTTAACAGGGGCGGCAAGCGGAGTGACCAAAGGTGTCGCAGGTTCTGAAGGTTGTCCGGTTCAGGAGGAATCAAAATGAAAAAAATCGTAATTTACACAAGTCAAACAGGCTTTACAAAAAGGTATGCGGAATGGATCAGCGAGGCGAGTGGGGCAGAGTGCGTAGAATTCAAACAGGCTAAAAAAATCAAACTTTCTGATTATGATGCAATTGTATTCGGCGGCTGGTGCATGGCTGGGGGAGTTACAAAACTTGGCTGGTTTAAAAATCAGATTGCAGAACTTTCTTCTGAGAGTAAAAAGATTATGGTTTATATGGTGGGTGCAAGTCCTGCAGAAAGTCCTGATATTCCTCTTGCAATGGAAAGAAATTTTTCTGGTACAGAATGGAAAGGCGTTAAAACCTTTTACTGTCCAGGCGGCCTGAATTATGACAAAATGAATTTTCTTTCCCGTTTTGCAATGAAGATGCTGGCAAAATCCCTTACTTCAAAAAAAGATGCTACAGAGAAAGATAAAGACATGGCCCAGATGATTTCTCATTCCTACGATATTTCCGACAAAATATATATTGAGCCGATTCTTGCGGAGTTGAAGTAATTTTAAGCCTTCAATTTGCGTAAAGTGAAGAGACACGGCATATGTAATCAGGGAAGAATCAAACATGAAAACTATATTACAACGGCAAGAGATTCGATTTAAAAGTATTTTTCGTGATTCTTAAAATCAGCCGGTAAACTGCATAGCAGATTGCGGCACTGATGATTTTATCAACAAGATTTGTTAGAGTTCCGCCGATGTATGCTGCGACATTCAGATTGCGGATAACTACATAAATTCCCTGAACTGCGTTATCAACCTGAGGAATTGAGGTGTTTGCTTTATAAAAAAGTGCGCTCATTGTGTCTCCCAGAATTGAGTTTGAAAGAGCTGCAAAGAAACCTGCCCACATAAAGCTGGAACAGGAAAGAAATTTTTCCTTAAGATGATTTTTTCTTTCTGCACGGAAAACAAAATATGCAATTACGGCTGTAGAAATGTGGCAGGGCATAAAAAGGATTCCTGTGTTTGCAAAAATGTATAAAAGCAGGTTTGAAGCGACGGCACAGATTAAACCCGGAATCAGTCCGCACAAGGCAGTTACTGCAATGGTCATCACGGAATCAAGATAAAGGGGAAATGCAATCAGGCCTGCAAGAAGGTCACCCAGATAATTTATTCCGATTGAAGAGGCTGTAAAGAGGACGATGAAAATTATTTGGGAAACAGAAAAATAGGATTTTTTATTTGTCATAGATTAGCCCCAGAAGCTTTGCTTTTTCCAGTAAATCGTGCCGGTCTTTTATATCCAGCTTTGAGTAAACCGCCGTCCGCTGATTGATTACAGTTTTCTCTGATTTACCGAGTTTTTTTGCAATGTCGATGATTTCCATATTTTGAGACAGCAGGATGAAAATTTCCCGTTCTTTGGCAGAGAGGTCTTTGTAATTTTCAAAAAGGTAACTCAAATCGTTGGCAATTTCGTTGGCACGTCCTTTTTTTGTCAGGAGCGACTGCATTATTTCTGTGGCCGCCTTGTTGTAATAGGAATTGCCTTTTGAAATCGTTGTGATTGCAAGTGCAACTTCATCAATTGTGGCATCTTTTGTAACGTAGCCTTGAACCCCATTGAGCAGGGCATTTTGAACATGAATCACGTCATTAAACATGGTATAAATCATGATGGAAATAGAGGAGTTGATTTTTTTGATTTCAGGAATTATTTCCAGTCCGCTTTTTCCGTCAAGATTCAAATCAAGGATTGCAATCTGAATGTCAGGATTATTCTTTAATGCTTCAAGGGTAGTTTCGTAATCCCTTGCACAGACAAAATCAAAAACCGGATTTTTGCTTTTCAGCATCTCTTTCATTCCGTCCCGCAGTCCTACATGATCATCTACAAACAGAATCTTTAATTGTGATTGCAATTGTTGTTCCTCCTTCGTGAATAAAATCTACCGTACCGCCCAAAAGTTCAACGCGTTCCTTAATGTTTGAAACTCCGTAGTGCTGGCGACCGCCTTTGGAATTTTTCTCTGTCACTTCTTCTTCGCTAAAGCCTTTTCCGTCATCTTTTATGATGAATTTAAAATCATCGATGCCGTCTACAAAATGGATTTCCACATTGCTGGCATTTGCGTGGCGGGAAATATTGGAAAGAGCTTCCTGTAAAATTCGTATCAGCTCAACCTGAATATTTTCGTTGAGATTTTGAATCTTTGTGGAGCCGACATAAACCTTTGTAGAAATATTATAGTTGGCCTCAAGAGTCGCCGCCATCTTTCTTACGATTTCTTCAAAACTCTGATTCAAATCCAAGTGCGTTGCTCCAATCATATAGCGCACTTCGTTAAAAGCCTGCTGGGCGTAAAACTTTGATTTTGGAAGGTCTTCTTTTTCAAGATAAAGTTTTAAGGCGGCAAGATCCTGAGCAACTCCGTCGTGAAGGTTGCGGCTGATTTTAGACTGTTCTTCGTTCATCACCTTGAGCCGCTGAAAATCAATTTTATTTTTAAAATATTTTTCTGCAATCAAATAGACTGCAATAGCAATCAGAATCAGCGAGCAGTAGAGAAGGGAATCATAGCCAAAGTTGAAATAGGTGAAAGGCTCGTAATCATACTCCAGTTTTTGAATCAGATTCTGATGATTAAAAATGCCGCTGTTTTCTTCCAGTTGAATCTTAATCATCTGGGAATTCAGATTGGCAATCTTTTTATTTGTGTAAGTTTTGCAGACGATGGAAAATCCAAAGTTCAGGACGGCAATATAAATGAAAATAAACTCAATTTTAAAGAGGGCTTTTATTTTAAATTCAGAGCCAGTAGATTCCTTTTTATCCATATCTGTCAGTATACAACAAATCGCAATTTTATCTTTGGGAAATTTTCCTAAAAATTTGCCATTTTTATTAGGAAGTTTTCTCAAAGGAATTTTCAGGCCAGGTGGTAGAATGAAAGCGTCAAAATACTGAAAACAGGAGAATTTTTATGAAAAAATCTTTTAAACTTTTTTTACTCGCATTATGTGCGGTTTTCGCATGCCTTGCATTTACAGGCTGCTCGAGCCCGACGACGACACCAGAGCCAAGTACGCCTGTTACACCAGAACCACCGGTGACATACATTGGTTCAAAAACGCCAACAGAAACAAAAGCCGTAGGTGATATAGTTTTTACTGACGGAAGTGCCAGTCCATACACTGAAGAATTAACAGACGAGCAGAAAGCAGCTGCCATTGCAGTAATTTTCTATGTCGGAGATGAAAACGATACGCTTGGAGCAAAAACACTTGGGGT